>JRYF01000024.1_pt1 | contig 91827 bp, 82 predicted proteins | sample 235331 | NCBI WGS metagenome assembly JRYF01 (sample SAMN03074217, study PRJNA261475) | activated sludge metagenome | biome: Wastewater Treatment Plant; feature: Wastewater; material: Activated sludge; isolation source: activated biomass of a wastewater treatment plant treating hydrocarbon... ... | reverse complement strand
CCGGCGTGATGACGGGGCCGGGGACGAACTCGTACATCCTCGGCAGCGCAGCCGCCGGTTACCTCGTCATCGACCCCGGACCGCCGGACGAGGCCCACGTCGCGCGCCTGCTCGAAGCCACCGGCGGCAAGGTGCAGGCCATCGTCTGCACGCATTCGCATCCCGACCACTCGCCCGCCGCGCGGCCGCTGGCGCAGGCCTGCGAGGCCGCCACCGGGCAGCGCCCGCCGATCCTCGGCCTGCCGTCCGCGCCGACGGCGCGGGCGCACTCGGAGTTCACGCCCGACCGCGCGCTCGCCGACGGCGAACGCATCGTGCTCGACGACCCGGCCCACCGCGTGACGCTGCGCGCGGTGCACACGCCGGGCCATGCCGCCAACCACGTCTGCCTGGTGCTCGAGGAGGACGGCCTGCTGTTCTCGGGCGACCACGTGCTCAACGGCAGCACCACGGTGATCGACCCGCCCGACGGCAACATGGCCGCCTACCTCGATTCGCTCGACCGGCTGCTGCAGGCGTGCGAGCGCCACGACATCCGCTTCATCCTGCCGGCGCACGGCCACGTCATCGGCTCGGCGCCGCGCGCCATCGCCTGGCTGCAGGCGCACCGGCTGGCGCGCGAGGCCAAGGTGCTGGCGGCGATGCGCGAGCGCCCCGACGGCAACGCCGACGACTGGGTGCCGATCGCCTACGCCGACACGCCCAGGCAACTGTGGCCGGTGGCCAAGCGCTCGCTGCTCGCGCACCTGGAGCGCATCGAGGCGCTCGGCCTGGCGCACTCGACATCCCCGAACCGGAGATCGAACCTTGACCCAACCCACCCTTGCGCCTGAGGTCGTTGCCGCCTTCTGGCAGCGCTGGGGCAGCAACACCTTCCTCAGCGCCCAGGGCCTGGAGCTCGAGCTCGGCGACAGCGGGCGTGTCGTTGTGCACCTGCGCGCACCCACGGCCGTGCAGCGTGGCGGCGGCGGCTCCGCCGACGTGATCAACGGCGGCGTCATCGCCTACATGTTCGACGCCGCGCTCGGCTGCGCCATCGCCTCGGCCAACCTGGCCCGCCCCGAGATGCGCAGCATCGACCCCAGGGAACTGCGCCAGTCGACGATCAACCTGGACATCAGCTACATCGAGGCGGCCGCCGGGCCGCGCTTCGAGGCGCACGGCCAGGTCGTGCGCGCCGGCCGCGGCATGGCCTTCGCCGAGGGCCGGCTGCTCGATGCCGACGGCCGCGTCTGCGCCACCGCCAAGGGCATCTGGCGCGTGTTCTGGCCGCGGCCGAAGGGGCCTTGACTCCGGCCGATCACCGCACTCTCCGCAACGCATCACCCGAGAAGGGAATCCGGACATGAGCAAAGACATCCTGCGCATCGGCTGCGCCTCGGGCTTCTGGGGCGACAGCGAGTTCTCGGCCGCCCAGCTGGTCGAGCAGGGCGACATCGACGTCCTGGTCTTCGACTACCTGGCCGAGATCACGATGTCGCTGCTGATCCGTGCCAAGGCCAAGGATCCGGCGCTCGGCTATGCGCCCGACTTCATCAGCACCGTCAAGCCGCTGATGAAGCAGCTCAAGGCGCGCGGCATCCGCGTCGTCGCCAACGCCGGCGGCGTGAACCCCTCGGCCTGCCGCGAAGCGCTGGTGGCCGCCGCCAAGGCCGAGGGCGTCGGTCTGAAGATCGCCGCCGTGCTCGGCGACGACCTGATGCCGCAGGTCGAGGCGCTGAAGGCCGCAGGCACGAAGGAGATGTTCTCCGGCGCGGCCTTCCCGGCCAAGGTGATGAGCGCCAACGCCTACCTGGGCGCCTTCCCGATCGCCGCAGCGCTTTCCGCAGGCGCCGACATCGTCGTCACCGGCCGCTGCGTCGACAGCGCGGTGACGCTGGCACCGCTGATCGCGCACTTCGGCTGGACCGCCGACGACCTGGACAAGCTCGCCCAGGGCAGCCTGGCCGGCCACCTGATCGAATGCGGCACGCAGACCACCGGCGGCAACTACACCGACTGGCAAAGCGTGCCCGGCTGGGACGACATGGGCTTCCCGATCGCCGAGTGCCGCGCCGACGGCAGCTTCGTCATCACCAAGCCGCCCGGCACCGGCGGGCTGGTGTGCCCCTCGACCGTGGGCGAGCAGATGCTCTACGAGATCGGCGACCCGCGCGCCTACATCCTGCCCGACGTGGTGTGCGACTTCACCGGCGTCACGCTCACGCAGGCCGGCGCCGACCGCGTCGAAGTGCGCGGCGCACGCGGGCTGCCGCCCACCGACCAGGCCAAGGTCAGCGTCACCTACGCCGACGGCTTCCGCGCGATGAGCCTGTTCATGATCGGCGGCATCGACGCCGGCGCCAAGGCGCACCGCGTCGGCGCGGCGATGCTGGCGCGCATGCGCCGGAAGTTCGCCGAGCGCGGCTGGAGCGGCTTCACCGAGGCCAGCGTCGAGGCCATCGGCGCCGAGGACACCTACGGACCGCAGGCCAAGGTTTGCGCGCGCGAGGTCATGCTCAAGGTGGGCGTGCGCCACCCGCTGAAGGACGCGCTCGAACTGTTCTCGCGCGAGGTGGCGCCGATGGCGCTGATGTCGGCGCCGGCAATCACCGGCTTCACCGGCGGGCGGCCCAAGGTGCAGCCGGTGGTGCGGCTGTTCTCCTGCCTGGTGCCGAAGTCGCAGCTGGCGGTGAGCATCGACATGGGCACGCAGAAGGTCGCGGCGCCCACGCTCGCCGGTGTGCCATTCGATGCCGGCGCGCTGCCCGCGGTCGATGGTCCGCTGCCCGCTGCCGATGCCTTCGCCCGCGGTTCGCGCACGGTGCCGCTGGTGCAGCTGGCCTGGGGGCGCAGCGGCGACAAGGGGGACAGCGCCAACATCGGACTCATCGCCCGCAAGCCCGAGTACCTGCCCTTCATCCGCGCCGCGATCACCGAGCAGGCGGTGGCGCGCTGGTTCGCGCACCTGGTGCGCGGCGAAGTGCGGCGCTACGACCTGCCCGGCACACATGCGCTGAACTTCACGCTGCAGGAAGCGCTGGGCGGCGGCGGCATCGCCTCGGTGCGCATGGACCCGCAAGCCAAGGCCTATGCGCAGATGCTGCTCGACCACCCGGTGGCGATTCCGGCCGAACTCGCCCTCTGAACCCAGCCCTACTCTCACGACCCCCTCGGAGTGAACCCATGACCGCCATGACCTCGCCCACCGGCCGCACCACCGCCTCCTCGATCATCCAGTCGCGCATCCGCGACATCCAGGAGGCCGCGCGCGGCGTCACCAGGCAGTACCCGCGCAGCTACATCCTGCAGTGCATCAAGGAAGACCGCTTCCCCGACGAGCTGTGGCGCGAGCTGGGCAAGTTCGGGCTTCTCGGGCTATCGATCCCGGAGGAGCACGGCGGCTCCGGCGGCGGCGTGCTCGAGATCACCGCGCTCAACGAGGCGCTGGCGCTGGCCGGCGTGCCCACGCTGTTCCTCGTCGTCACCGGCCTGGCGCGGGTGCCGATCGTGCGCCACGGCACCAAGGAGCAGATCGCCCGCTACGTCACGCCCACCTGCACCGGCGAGAAGAAGATGTGCTTTGCCATCACCGAGCCCAACGCCGGCACCAACAGCTTCGCGATGTCGACGCTGGCGACGCGCAACGGCGACGGCGGTTGGACGCTCAACGGGCAGAAGGTCTTCATCTCCGGCGCGCGCGACGCCGACTACATGCAGGTGGTGGCGCGCACCACCAAGGCCGGCGAGGTGGCTCACCGCACCGACGGCATGTCGCTGTTCGTGCTGGACATGAAGACGCCGGGCATCAAGCTGCAGCAGCTCAACATCCAGGTCGAGACCGCCGAGCGCCAGTACATGGTGTTCTTCGACAACGTGCAGCTGCCGGCCGACGCCGTGATCGGCGAGCCCGGCAAGGGCGCCAAGCTGATGTTCGAGGGCCTCAACTCCGAGCGGCTGCTGGCCGCCGGCGCGGCGCTGGGTCTGGGCGACTACGCGCTGTCCAAGGCGGTCGCCTACGCGAAGGACCGCAAGCCCTTCGGCAAGCCGATTGGCAGCTACCAGGCGCTGCAGCACCGCCTGGCCCTGGCCAAGGCCGAGATCGAAGCCGCGCGGCTGATGACCTACGACGCCGCCGACCGCTTCGACAACGGCGAGGACGCGGGGGCGCACGCCAACATGGCCAAGCTGCTGGCCTCGCGCGCCGCGGTGGCGGCCATCGACGCCACGCTGCAGGTGCACGGCGGCTACGGCTTCGACCGCGACTACGACGTGGTGACGCTGTGGCCGATGACGCGGCTGCTGGAGATCGCGCCGATCAACAACGAGATGCTGATGAACTACATCGGCGAGCACGTGCTCGGGCTGCCCAAGTCGTACTGAGCGGCCGTGCAGAACCGTCGGACAGATTCGCCGGCCACCGCGGGAGCCACGGCCGGCCGGTGTCGACAGGCTCAGGCGCCGGCGCCCCTGCCGCTCGGCATCGCCGAGACCTGCAGACGCGTCGGCATGACGCTGCGCGCGATCCGGCACTACGAGTCGCTGGGCCTGCTGCTGCCGCGGCGAATCGGCGGCGCGCGCGTGTATGGTGCAGCTGAACTTCGCACGCTGGAGCTGCTGCAGCGCTTCAAGGCCCTGGGGTTCACGTTGAAGGAGTGCCAAAGCGGCCTGCAGTGGTTCGGCCTGCCAACGTCCGGCCCACCCACCGATTCCGGAACCGGGCTGCAAGCGCTCGTTGAGTTGCTGCAGAACCGCCGCGACGCGGTCGATTCGATGATCGCTGAGCTGCGCGTGATCCGCGATGCCGCATCGGCAGCATTGGCGACGGGGGAGCGGTGTTGAGCGACGGCCCGTACATGAAGCAGCACCGACTGGTGGCCGGCGGCCGCAGCCTGGCGGCGACCTCCTGGGGCCGGATCGACGGTGAAGCGCCGGTACTCGTCATGATGCACGGGGGCCTGGACTGCACGAGCACCTGGAAGGACCTGCCCGAGGCCATTGCCAGGGCGAGCGGTCTGGCCGTGCTGTCCTACGACCGCTGGGGCTACGGCGGCTCGGAGGCCTACGCCGGGCGGCGCGAACGCTCGTATCGCTTCGAGGAATCCGGTCCGGTGTTTGCCGAGGTGCTGCGCCACTTCGGCATCCGGCAGACCGTCATTTTCGGCCACAGCGACGGCGGCGCCATGGGGATCCTGGCTGCCGCCGCCCACCCTGAAGCGGTGCGCGGCGTGTGCGCCTGCTCGCCCACCGTGGCGCTGGACCTGCCGATGGTGCGGGCGATGGCGTCGGCGCGGCAGGCCTTCGAGCAGGGCGGCCTGCGCGAGAAGCTCGCCCGCCACCACGGGGACAAGACCGATGCGATGTTCTGGGCCTGGTACGAGCCGTGGGCCGACGAAGCCGCGATCGAGTGGTCGATGGCGGCACAGGTGGCCGAGGTGCGCTGCCCCGTCGCCGCGCTGTTCGGTCAGGACGACGACTACGGCTGGCGCGCCAGCGCACGGCTGCTGGTGGACCACGGCCGCATGCCGCTGGAAGTGACGGCCATTCCCGGGGTCGGCCACGATCCGCAGCATCGGGCGAGGGACATGGTGCTCTCGGCGCTGGGCCGGGTCATGAGCGCCGCGGGCATCACCGTAGAGCGCTGATCCGCCGCAGGCTGGCAACCGGTCAGGCGGCTCTTGGCACGTCGCCCGCCAGCGTGATGCGATGCATCACGCGACGAGACCCGTGGTAGTCGTTGATCGGGTAGTGCTGCGTGCTGCGGTTGTCCCACAGCGCCAGCGTGCCCGGCGCCCAGCGCACGCGGCAGGTGAACTCCTCCTTCTTCTGGTGCGCGTGCAGGTACTGCAGCAGCGGCGCGCTCTCCTCCTCCGTCAGGCCGGCGAAACGCACCGTGTGCGCCACGTTCATGAACAGCGCCCGGCGCCCCGTCTCGGGATGCAGCCGCACCGCCGGGTGCTCGGCTTCGTAGACGCGGCGATCGTCGCGGCCGGCCTCGGCGATGCGGTCCTCGCGCGTGCGCGACGTATCGGCCTTGGCCGAGCTGTTGACACAGCGCAAGCCGGCCAGAAGCCGCTGCATGCCTTCGGACAATGCCTCGTAGGCCGCCGTCTGGCTGGCGAACAGGGTGTCGCCACCCTGCGGCGGCACCTCGCGCGCGAGCAGCAGCGTGGCCATCGGCGGCCGCGCCAGATAGGCGGTGTCGCTGTGCCACACGCCACCGAAGTTGACGCGCTCGTGCTCGAGCTTCTTGACTTCGATGATGGTCGGCCAGCCGTCGAGGCCCTTGACGAAGGGATACTCCACCGGCGTGCCGATGCTGGCGGCGAACGCCATGAACTCGTCGTTGCCGAGCACCTGGCCGGGCAGCACGATCACGCCGTGCTCGAGCCACACGCGGCGCAGCTCGGCCGCCTGCGCCGCGGCCAGCGGCCGGCGCAGGTCGAGCCCTGTCACCTCGGCGCCGATGGCGCCGGCCAGGCGCCTGATCTGCATGTCCGGCCCTGACATCCTCGCGCGCTCTGTTGTTCGTCCGGACCGCTACAGGTCCGCCCGCCCGCCCAGCAACTGGCGCGCGATCGTGCGCCGCTGGATCTCGGCCGTGCCGTCGGGAATGCGCATCACGCGCGCAAAGCGCCAGCCCTCCTCGATGCGCAACTCGTTGGTCAGCCCCATGGCGCCGTGCACCTGGATGCTGCGGTCCATCACACGGCCCAGCATCTCGGTGGCGAAGGCCTTGACCATGCTCACCTGCGCGGTGGCGGCCTCGCCACGGTCGATGCGCCAGGCGCAGTTCTGGATCATCGACTTGGCAGCGTAGATGTCCATCGCGCTGTCGGCCAGCATGAACTGGATCGCCTGATGCTCCGCGATGGGCACGCCCTGCGTCTTGCGCACCTTGGCGTACTCCAGCGCCTGGTCCAGCGCCCAGCGCGCCAGCCCCAGGCAGGTCGCGGCCATGCCGATGCGGCCGGCGTTCACGCCGTCCATCGCCACCGCCAGGCCGCGGCCAACGGCACCCAGCCGGTGGTCGTCGGCCACGCGCACGCCGTCGAGCACCACCACGCCGGTGTCGCCGCCCATGTGGCCCATGGTGTTGATCAGCCGCGGCACCGAGAAGCCAGGCGTCTTCGTGTCGACGAAGAAGCCGGTCACGCCGCCCTGGTGGCGCGCCGCGGCCTCGGGGTCGGTCAGCGCGAAGATCATCGCGTGGTCGGCGTAGGGCGAGTTGGTGATCCACTGCTTGGTGCCGGTGAGCACCCAATGATCCCCGTCGCGCACGGCACGTGTCTTCATCGCGAACACGTCGGAGCCGGCATCGGGTTCGCTCAGGCCGAAGCACAGCGTCTTGTCGCCGCTGGCGATGCCCTCTCGGTAGCGCGCGAAGACGGACGGCTCCAGGTGTCGCAGCACCGGCGACAGGCCGTTGGTGAAGGGCGACGGCAGCACCACGGTCTGGATCAGCGGCCGGCCGGGCCCGAAGCGGTGGTTCAGCACCTCCTGGATGTGCGCCATCGCCTGCGCTCCCAGGCCCGCACCGCCCAGGGACTCGGCGCCGAACAGGTTGTAGTAGCCCAGTTCGGCCGAACGCATGCGGATGCGACGGCGCAGCGCCAGCAGCTCGGGCACGAAGCGCCCGTCGGGCTGGAACAGCGTGCGTTCGCTGGCGAGCATGGTGCGGTGCTCGTCCTCCAGCGGCAGCACCTCGCGTTCGACGAAGCGCAGCACGGCCTCGCCAATGGCCCGGGTGTCGGCGTCGACTTCGAAGTCCATGTCCGTCGGCTCGTTCAGGCCGCCTTGAACTTGGGCAGCGTGATCTCGTCGGTGACCGCCTCGAAGGCAACCGCCACGCGCTGGCCGATGCGCACCGACTCGACGTCGTCGGTGACGATGTGGGTCATCATGCGCGCGCCTTCGTCGAGTTCGACCACCGCCACCACATAGGGCGCGTCGGCCTTGAAGGCCGGGCCGGCCGGGCGCCGCGCCACCGTGTAGCTGTAGATGCTGCCGGTGCCGCGGGCGTCGGACCACTCCAGCGCGTCGCTGTGGCAGTGCGGGCACAGCGCGCGCGGGTAGAAGTGGTGACGTCCGCAGTCGAGGCAGCGCTTGAGGATCAGGCGGCGCTCCTTCAGCGCGGCCCAGTAGGGTGCGCTCTCGGGGTCGACGACGGGCAGGGGCTTCTCGTACATGGTGTGTCCGTGCGAGGTCAGTGCATCGAAAGAATGCAGGTGGCGCCGCTCGACAGCGTGCCGCCGGTGCCGTGCACCAGCGCGGTGGCGGCGTCCTGCACCTGCCGCGGGCCGCACTCGCCGCGCAGTTGCCGAACGGCCTCGATCAGCAGGAAGATGCCGTACATGCCCGGGTGCGCGTACGACAGGCCGCCGCCGTTGGTGTTCATCGGGAACGCGCCGCCCGGTGCCGTGCGCTGGTTGGCCACGAAGGCCCCGCCTTCGCCCCGCTTGCAGAAGCCCAGCGCCTCCAGCGTGAGCAGCACGGTGATCGTGAACGAGTCGTAGAGCTCCACGACGTCGATGTCCTCGGGCCGCACGCCGGCCATCGCGAATGCCTCGCGGCCGGCGATCTCGGCGGCGGTCAGCCGAGCGAGGTCGGGCATCGCGGCGATCGTCCAGTGCGTGTGCGCCTCGCCATAGCCGCGCACGTGCACCGGCTTGCGGTGACCGTTGGCGCGCGCGTGCTCGGCGGTGGTCATCACGACGGCGCCGCCACCGTCGGTGACCAGGCAGGCGTCGAGCAGGTGCAGCGGGTCCGAGATCATCGGACTGGCCAGCACGTCGTCGATCGACAGCGGCCCGCGCATCGTCGCGTCCGGGTTCAGCGCCGCCCACTGGCGCGTGGCCACGGCGATCTCGGCCAGTTGCTGCGAGGTTGTGCCGTATTCGTGCATGTGGCGCATGGCCGCCAGCGCATAGCCGCCCACCGGCGTGGGCATGCCCCAGGGCGTTTCGTACTGCATGGTCAGCACGGAGGGTCGACCGGCGAGGTTGCGGCTGGCCTCGCTGCGCTGCAGGCTGCCGTAGGTGATGAGCGCCACCTCGCAGCGCCCGGCCTCGATGGCGGTGGCCGCATGCGCGACATGCGCCTCGAAGGCCGAACCGCCGATGTTGGTGCCATCGACGAAGCGCGGCACGATGCCGAGGTACTCCGACAGCGTCACCGTGGCCAGCTGTCCCGGGCCCGGCACGCCCCACATGCCGGCGGTGAGCAAACCGTCCACCTCGCGCATGGCAATCCCCGCGTCGGCCAGCGCGTCGCGCGCACACAGCGCCTGCGCCTGCAGCACCGACATCGGCGCAGTCACCTTGCCGTCCCTCAAGGCCAAGTCGGCCACGCCCACGATCACCGCCTCAGGTTTACCCATGGACCCGGTTCTCCGTCACAATGCCACCCCGTTGTCAAACAAATGTTAGGTTGAAGTCTATGACAGCCGCAACGCCCCGACAATCGCCCCCGCTCTCGGCCGCGATCGCGCTGGTGACCGGCGCCACCGCCTACATCGGTCGCGCCATCGCGCTCGAACTGGCCCGGCGCGGAGCGCACGTGGTCGTCAGCGGGCGCAACGCCGCCGCCGGGCAGGCGGTGGCCGACGAGATCGCCGCCGCCGGCGGGCGCGCCGAGTTCGCCGCCGCCGACCTGACCGACCGCGCCGCGGTGCGGGCGCTGGTGGACGGCGTCGTGCAGCGCCACGGCCGGCTCGACGTGCTGGCTGCCAGCGGTGCCGGCGCCAGCAGCGATTCGCTGGCCTTCAAGCTGTTCTTGGACATGAGCGGCGAGGACTTCGACACCTACATCCGCTCGCACTGGCTGGCGCGTGCACACGTCATCCAGGCCGCTGCCGCGGCGATGCGGGCGAACCAGCATGGCAAGATCGTCGCCATCGGCACCGACGCGGGCCGCGTGGCCACGGTGGGCGAGTCGTTCGTCGGCGGTGCCACCGGCGGCATGATGCAGATGTGCCGCGTGCTGGCGCGCGAGCTCGGCCGCGACGGCATCCGCGTCAATGCGGTGGCGATGAGCTACATCGCCGACGCCGAGCCACGCTGGGGAGGTGCCTCGCCCGCGTTGGCCGGGCACGAACGCGGCATGCTGCAGCAGCTGAAGAAGCGCATGCTGTTCCCGGTGCACTGCGCCGACATCGCGCAGGCGGTTGCCTTCTTCGCAGGGCCGGAGTCGGACGCGATCACCGGGCAGACGCTGAGCGTCAACGGCGGGCTGAGCACGCCGGGCTGATCGGGCGGCTGGCGCGCGCGCCAGCCGCCCCGCTCATCCGCCGTGCGCGGCCTTCACGGCCGCGCGGTCGATGGCGCCGCCCGCCGTACGCGGCAGCTGCTCGACGAACACCACGTGCTTGGGCTTCTTGTAGCGCGCGATGCGCTGGCCCACGAACTCGATCAGCGCGGCGGCGTCGGGCGCCGTTCCAGGCGCGCAGGCACACACCGCCTTGACGGCCTCGCCCCACTGCGCGTCGGCAACGCCGAAGACCACCGCCTCCTTCACCGCCGGGTGCTGGCACAGCGTGCGCTCGACCTCGGCCGGGTAGACGTTCTCGCCGCCTGGTTTGATCAACTCCTTGGCCGGCGACCGGCCCATGTACCAGAGGTAGCCGTCCTCGTCCAGGCGCCCCATGTCCCCGGTGTGGTGCCAGCCGTTGCGGAAGGTGAAGGCGTTGTCCTCTTCGCGCTGCCAGTATCCGCGGAAGACCATCGGCCCGCGCACCACGATCTCACCGGTGGCGCCCACCGGCACGGGACGGTCCTGGTCGTCGACCACGGCCAGCACATGCCCGTCCACCGGCAGCCCGGCGCTGCCCGGGCGGTCGGACAGGCGCGCCTTGGAGACGGAGCCCGAGGTCTCGGTCTGGCCGTAGCCAACCCAGAAGTCGGCATGCGGGCAGGTCGCCGCGAAGCGCGCCAGCGTCTCGGGCGACTCGAGTCCGCTGACCACCCGCAGCGCCTTCAGCGCCGAGCCCGCCGCCGCCGCCGCGTCCAGCACGCCGGCCAGCATCGGCGGGAACGATCCCATCACGCTGCCGCCTTCACGGTCGATGACCTCCACCACCGCCTTCGGGTCGAAGCGCGCCATCACCACCGTCGAGCCCCCTGCCGCCTGCAGCGCCATCCACATCGCGATCCCGGCGATGTGGAAGAACGGCAGCACGCCCACATGCACGTCCTGTGCCGTCAGGCCCCAGCCGCGCGCCGACTGCGCGGCACCTTCGAGCAAGCCGCGGTGCGACAGCAGCGCGCCGCGCGCCTTGCCGCCGACAGCCGCGGTGTGAACGATCAGCAGCCCGGCGTCGTCGTCGATGGCGGCAGGCGGCGGCGCAGCGTCGTCGCGGTACAGCGTGGCCGCCACCGGCCAGCCGGCTGCCTCGGCCCCGGCCGAAAAGATGCGCGCCGCCGAGAGGTCGGCGACCGACAGTGACGCCTTCAGGTCGGGCGCCACGATCACCACCCGGGGCGCGGTGTCGGCCAGCACGTGCGCCACCTCGTCGGCCGCCAGGCGCCAGTTCACCGGCACGATGATGGCGCCCAGGCGCGCAGCGGCGCCGATCAGGTCCAGGTAGAGCGCTCCGTTGTGGGCGACGATGGCGATGCGGTCGCCTGCGGACACCCCGGTGGCGGCCAGGCCGCAGGACAGCCGTTGCACGCGCTGGGCGTACTCGGCATGCGTCACGCGGACACCATCGGCACTGTAGGCATTGCGCTGCCCGTGCAGGCGGGCGTTGCGCTCGATCTGATCGAACAGGGTGAATGACCGAAGGCTCACGCGGTGCTCTCCTTGGGCGTTGCAGATGCTGCCGTGGCGCCCGCGCGGGCGGCGGGCATGGCGGTGTCGAGGAAGTCGATCAGGCTCGCCGTGAACACGTCGTTGGCGTCGCCGGCCACCATGTGTCCGGCCTCGGCCAGCTCATAGAACCGCGCGCGCGGGAACTCGGCGCAAAAGCGCGCCGCACCGGCGGCGCTGATGACGTCGCTGCGCCCACCCCGCACCAGCGCCACCTGCCCGCGGTAGCGGGCGAGCGAGCGCGCGAGGTAGTCCGGGTCGTTGCGGTGGCTGTGATTCTCGTCGTTCATGAGCCGGGGATCCCAATGCCACACCCAGCGCCCGGCAGCGTTGCGTCGCAGGTTCTTGCCAATCCCGCGCGGATGCGCCTGCACCGGGCGGCCCCGGTAGGCCGCGATGTGTTGCGCCGCCTCTTCGAGCGAGGCGAACCCGTCAGGGTGGGCGCGCATGAAGCCGACGATGCGATCGACCCCCGCCGATTCGAGCCAGGGACCCACGTCCACCAGCGCCAGCGCGGCAACGGCCGTTGCATCGGCGCGGCCGACCATCGCCATGCCGATCATGCCGCCGAGCGACGCGCCGACGATGGCCAGCGGCGAACCGAGGCCCCCGCACAGCCGCGCCACATCGGCCGCCAGTTTGTCGACGTGGTAATCGCCCTGAGGCGACCAAGCCGATTCGCCGTGGCCCGGCAGGTCCAGCGCCACCGCGCGCCAGCCGGCCCGCGCCAGCGCCAGCGCCGTGCCATGCCAGGCATGGCGGGTCTGGCCACCGCCGTGCATCAGCAGCACGGTCGGCGCCTGCTGCGGCCCCGCGACATCGGCCACCCAGGCACCGCCGTCGAAGCCGGAAAACTCGACGCGCTGCGCCCGCGCCGCAGGCGCTTCAGTGGGCAGCGCCAGGGCTCACCTCCTGCTCGAAGTCGCCGCCGCCGGCATTGCTCATCCAGCTTTCGAAGGCCGGGTAGGTCTGCGCGAACACGGCGAGCATCTCACGCCGGGGAATGTCGGCATAACTGCCGCGGTCGCGGATGTATTCCATGTGGCGCCGGCCCTGCGTGTCGAACTCGTGGAAGATCGAATCGGCCGTGCCGTCGAACTCCAGCGGCTTGACGCCGGCCTTCTCGCACAAGGCCAGATTGAAGGCCGGCGTCGCCTTGACCCATTGGCCGTCGATCAGCAGTTCGGCGAAGCCGTGGAACGCGAAGACATCGGTCTTCATCATCTCCATCAGCCGCGGGCTCGTCAGGTGGTTGCGCACGTCGGCGAAGCCCAGGCGCGCCGGAACGCCCATCGCACGCGCCGACGCCGCGAGCAGCGCCGCCTTCGGCACGCAGAAGCCGCGGCCATTGGCGATCACGTGGCTGGCCTTGAGCCCCTGCTCCGACATGCCGAAGAAATACGGGTCGTAGCGAAAGCCGTCGCGCACCGCGTAGTACAGCCGCACGGCGATTTCCCGCGCGGGCATCGAGCGGCTCGCGTGTTCACGCGCGAAGGCCTGCACCGCGGGGTGATCGCTGTCGACGCAGCGCCCGGGCGCGAGGTAGAGGTCGGTCGAAGGGGTCGAAGCGTTGGACATGCGGGTGGGCGGCAAGCGATGGACGGAGACGGCGCAGCGCGGCTCGGCGCTGCCTGTTCGATGCTGCGGGCAAACCCGTAGCGCATTGCAGCGACGATACCCGGCTAAAGCGCTAGGATAGCACACCTGTCGAACATTCGTTAGTTGTCTCAGCTGCCAGCCGAATTGCAATGCGCCCGTCGACACCCACGTTCCCCAATCTGCTCGCACCTCTGCAGGCCGGGCGCCACTCCCTGCGCAACCGCACGCTGATGGGGTCCATGCACACCGGCCTGGAGCACCTGGATGCCAGCACGGCGCGCCTGGCCGCCTTCTACGCCGAGCGCGCGCGCGGCGGTGCCGGCCTGATCGCCACCGGCGGCTACGCGATGAACTCCGAGGCGCGGCTGGACGAGCACGGGCCGATGCTGTGCACGCCCGAGCAAGCCGAGGCCTTGCGCCCGATCGCCGACGCGGTGCATGCGGAGGGCGGCACGATCGTGCTGCAGGTGCTGCACACCGGGCGCTACGGCAAGATCGACAACCTGGTCGGGGCTTCGAGCATCCCCTCCCCAATCAACCGCCGCGTGCCGCGCGCGCTGGCCACCGAGGAGGTCTGGCGCACCATCGACGACTATGTGCGCTGTGCTGAACTGGCCATGCACGCGGGCTTCGACGGCGTCGAGGTGATGGGCTCCGAGGGCTACTTCATCAACCAGTTCACCACTACACGCTGCAACGACCGCAAGGACGCGTTCGGCGGCAGCGTCGAGAACCGCCACCGCCTGCCGGTGGAGATCGTGCGGCGCACCCGCGAGCGGCTGGGGCCGCAGGCGCTCATCATGTACCGCCTGTCGGCGCTCGACCTGGTGGACGGCGGCGCGCCGGCCGACGAGGTGATCGCGCTCGCGCGCGCGGTCGAGGGCGCTGGCGCCGACCTCATCAACACCGGCTTCGGCTGGCACGAGGCCAAGGTGCCGACCATCGCCTACCTGGTGCCGCGCGCGGCCTTCCGCGCCGTCGGCGCGCGCATCAAGCGCGCGCTGAAGATCCCGCTGATCCTGTCCAACCGCATCAACACGCCGGAGGTGGCCGAGGACATCATCGCGTCGGGCGACGCCGACATGGTATCGATGGCGCGCCCCTTCCTCGCCGATGCCGATTTCGTGCGCAAGGCCGCCGCCGGCCGGCCGCAGGCCATCAACACCTGCATCGCCTGCAACCAGGCCTGCCTGGATTTCATCTTCACGGGCAAGCCCACGTCGTGCCTGGTGAATCCGCGCGCCGGACGCGAGCTGGAGTTCGCCGCGATGCCCGCGCCGAAGGCGAAGCGCCGGGTGGCTGTGGTGGGCGCCGGCGCGGCGGGCCTGGCCTGCGCGGTCACGGCCGCCGAACGGGGGCACGCCGTCACCCTGTTCGAAGCCGGGCCGGCCATTGGCGGCCAGCTCAACCTGGCGCGCGCAGTTCCCGGCAAGGAAGAGTTCCATGAGCTGCTGCGCTACTTCGACACGCGCGTGACCGAGCAGGGCGTGCAGCTGCGGCTGGGCGCGCGCCCGACCGCTGCCGAGATCGCCGCCGGCGGCTTCGACCGCATCGTGGTCGCCACTGGCGTGCGTGCGCGCCGGCCCGACATCGCCGGCATCGACCACCCCAAGGTCGTGGGCTACGCCGAGCTGCTATCCGGGCGGCGCAGCGCCGGCCGACGGGTGGCGGTCATCGGCGCCGGTGGCATCGGCTTCGACGTCGCCGAGTACCTGTTGCACGCCGAGGGCGATCCTGCCGCCGCGCCGCCCGACCACGCGCAGCCTGGCGGCGACCTCGCAGTCCGGCGGTTCTTTGACGACTGGGGCGTCGACCTCGCCGAGCACAGCGCGGGCGGTCTGCGCGCGCCTCGGCGCCCCGAGCCCTCGCGCACGGTGACATTGCTGCAGCGCAAGCCGCAGAAGCCCGGCGCCACGCTCGGCCTGACCACCGGCTGGGGCCTGCGCGCGCGCCTGGAACAGCGTGGGCTGAAGACGCTGAGCGGCTGCGCCTACGAGCGCATCGATGACGCCGGGCTGCACCTGCGCGTCAACGGCGAGCCACGTCTGCTCGAAGTGGACACGGTGGTGGTGTGCGCCGGGCAGGAGCCCGAGGCCGGGCTCGCCACCGAGTTGCGCGCGCTCGGCGTGGAGCCGGCGGTGATCGGCGGCGCCGAACTGGCGGCCGAACTCGACGCGCTGCGCGCCATCGACCAGGGCACGCGCCTGGCCATGACGTTCTGAGCTTGGAGCGCCACGACCATGGACTTCACCGACAACCGCGAGCACGAGTCGATCCGCGAGGCGATCGGCAAGATCTGCGCCCGCTTCGGGGACGACTACTGGCTCGCGCACGACCGCGACGGCGGCTTCCCCCACGAGCTGTACGACGCGCTCGCCGCCGGCGGCTGGCTGGGCATCTGCATGCCCACCGAGTATGGCGGCAGCGGCATGGGCATCTCCGAGGCCACCGTGATGATGGCCACTATCGCGCGTTCGGGCGCAGGCCTGTCGGGCTGCTCGTCGGTGCACATGAACATCTTCGGGCTGCAGCCGGTGGTGGTGTTCGGCACCGACGAACAACAGCGCCGCATGCTGCCGCCGCTGATCGCCGGCAAGCACAAGGCCTGCTTCGCGGTGACCGAGCCGAACACCGGCCTGAACACCACCAAGCTCAAGACCCGCGCCGAGCGCAGCGGCGATCACTACGTGCTGAGCGGCCAGAAGGTGTGGATTTCCACCGCGCAGGTCGCCAACAAGATGCTGATCCTGGCGCGCACGACGCCGGTGGAGCAATGCACCAAGCCCACGCTGGGGTTGAGCCTGTTCTACACCGACCTCGACCGCCGGTTCGTCGAGGTGCGCGAGATCGACAAGATGGGCCGCCACGCGGTGGACTCCAACCAGCTCTTCATCGACGGCCTGAAAGTGCCGGTAGAAGACCGCATCGGCGAAGAAGGCCGGGGCTTCGAGTACATCTTGCACGGCATGAATCCGGAGCGCATCCTGATCGCCGGCGAGGCGGTCGGGCTCGGGCAGGCCGCGCTCGAACGCGCCACCCGCTACGCGCGCGAGCGCATCGTCTTCGACCGCCCGATCGGCCAGAACCAAGCCATCCAGCACCCGCTGGCGCAGAGCTGGATGGAGCTGGAAGCGGCGTGGCTGATGGCCATGCGCGGGGCCTGGAAGTACGACCAGAAGCTCGACTGCGGCGCCGATGCCAATGCCGCCAAGTACATGGCCGCGGAAGCCGGCTTCGCCGCCTGCCAGCGCGCCATGGCGACGCTGGGCGGCTTCGGCTACGCCAAGGAGTACCAGGTCGAGCGCTACCTGCGCGAGATGCTGATCCCGCGCGTTGCGCCGATCAGCCCGCAGCTGATCCTGTGTTTCATTGCCGAGAAGGTGCTCGGCCTGCCCAAGTCGTATTGATCGACGAGCTCTCGCCCCATGACCGATGCCACCCTGGCCTCAGCGGCCGATCGAGTCGAAGAACGCGCCGAAGAGCGCGCGCTGCTGCGCGCCAGTGCCGCGGCCTTCGTCGGCAAGGAATCGCCTGCTTCCCGTTCCCGCGCCCTGCGCGGCAAGGCGCCCGGGTTCGACCTGCGGTTCTGGGCGGCGCTGGCCCAGCAGGGCTGGACCGGGTTGCTCGCGCCGGAGTCGGCAGGTGGCTATGGCCAGGGCCTGACTGAAATGGCCGAGGTGGTCTCGGCGCTGTCGGCGCAGGCAGCACCCGAGCCGGTGACCCCTGTCGTCGTCTTCGCCGGTCGCCTGCTCGCCGGCTGCGCCGGGCATGGCCTGGCCGCGCAGCTGCTCGAGCAGACGGCGTCGGGGCGGCTTCTTCCCGCGGTGGCTTGGCAGGAAGACACCTCCGGATCTGCGAGCTTCGACCGCTGGGGGCGTCCCTCGGAACCCGCCGCGGTGTGCGCACAGGCCGCTGACGGACTGCGGCTGAGCGGCCGCAAGCTGCATGTGCGTCCCGGTGCGGGGGCAAGCGGCTACATCGTCACCGCCTCGTCGTCCGACGGTCTGGCGCTGGTCTGGCTGCCGGCCGAAGCCGTCGGGTCCGGCCGCGAACTGCAGCGTCAGGCCGACGGCAGCTTTGCGGCCCGCCTCGAACTCGACAACGTGGTTCTGCCGGCCAGCCACCAGCTGGCCAGCGGCGAGCGCGCGCGCGCGGCCTTTGCCGCCGCCTACGACGAGGCTCTTGTCATGGCCGGGGTGGAGCTGCTTGCCTGCGCGCGCAGGATGCTGGACATGAGCTTGGACCACCTGCGCACGCGCCAGCAGTTCGGCAAGCCGATCGGCAGCTACCAGGCCCTGCAGCACCGTGCCGTGGACCTGCTCATTCAGCGCGAGCTGAGCAGCGCACTGCTCGATCATGCACTGGCGGAATTCGACCGCGGCGTCACCGGCGCCACGCGGGCGCAGCTGGCGGCGCGCGTGAAGGCGCGCTGCTCGGAGGCGGCACTGAACATGGCACGCGAGGCGGTGCAAATACACGGCGCGATCGGCGTCACCGACGAACACGACCTCGGGCTGTACCTCCAGCGCGCGCTCGTGCTGTCGGCGTGGCTCGGCAACGCCGCGCAGCAGCGGCGCCGCTACGCCGCGCTGACACGACACCATGGCGATGGCGGCAGCGCTGGCGCGGAGGGCAAGGCACGATGAGCGCGTCGAGCATGGCCCGAGACTGGAATGCGATGGACACCGAGGCCTTCCGTGCCGAGGTGCGCGCCTTCTTCCAGCAGCACTACCCGGAACACCTGCGCTACCCCAAGCGACGCCTGCGCTGGGACGAGATCCGCCCTTGGACGCTGAAGCTCGCGGCCCACGGCTGGCTGGCCCCGAGCTGGCCGACTCGGCACGGCGGGATGGGGCTGGCGCCGGACAAGCTGATCGCGTTCATCGAGGAGCAGGAGCGCCACGGCGTGGCCCGCGCTCCCGACATGGGCATCCAGATGGTCGGGCCGCTACTCATCCAGCACGGCAACGACGCGCAGCGCGCGCACTACCTGCCGCGCATCCTGGCCTGCCAGGACATCTGGTGCCAGGGTTACTCGGAGCCGAACTCCGGCTCCGACCTCGCCAGCCTGCGCACCGAGGCGGTGGTCGACGGCGATGACTTCATCGTCACCGGGCAGAAGATCTGGACCACGCTGGCGCAGGACGCAACGCACATCTTCCTGCTCGTGCGCACCGACAAGGCGGCCAAGAAGCAGGAAGGCATCAGCTTCCTGCTGGCCGACATGAAGAGCCCCGGCATCACGGTTCGCCCGATTCGCAACATCGCGGGTGCCGAAGACTTCTGCGAGGTCTTTTTCGACAAGGTGCGCGTGCCGCGCGCCAACATCGTCGGCGAGCTGAACAAGGGCTGGACGATCGCCAAGGCGCTGCTCGGCTTCGAGCGCATCTTCCTGGGCAGCCCCAAGCAGAGCCAATACGCGCTGTCGCGCGTCGAAGAGGCCGCGGCTGCGCTGGGGCTGCTCGAAGATCCGGTGTTCAGCGACCGCTTCACGCAATTGGCGCTGGACGTGGCCGACCTGGGCACGCTCTACGCACGCTTCGTCGAGCAGGTCAAGCGCGGCGAGGCACTGGGCCCCGAGGTCTCGATGCTCAAGATCTTCGCCACCGAAACGTACTCGCGGCTGGCCAATCTGCTGGTCGAGATCGCCGGCGCCAGCGGCGGCACGCCGGGCGACCTGCCCACCGACGGCGGCACGATCGACGTGCTCACCACCTTCTACAACGCCCGCCCGGCCACGATCTACGGCGGCAGCAACGAGATCCAGCGCAACATCCTGGCAGGCGCGGTGCTCCAGCTTCCCAGCTGATCGCGCGCACGCCGTCCCCCATTCGTTCATCCGCACAAAGGAAACATCGCCGTGCACAAAGGCAGCATGCTGAAAGACAAGGTCGCCGTGGTCACCGGATCGGGCCGGGGCATCGGCCGCGACATCGCGCTCGAGATGGCCGCCCAGGGCGCCAAGGTCGTCGTCAACGACATCGGCGCCTCGGTCGCGGGCGAAGGCCAGGACGCGAGCCTGGGCCAGCAGGTGGTCGACGAGATCAAGGCCATGGGCGGCCACGCCGCCCTGTCCACCGACAGCGTCGCCGGCTGGGCCTCGGCCGGCCGCATCGTGCAGTGCGCGCTGGACCACTTCGGCCGCATCGACATCGTCGTCAACAACGCCGGCATCCTGCGCGACCGCTTCTTCTTTGCCATGTCGGAAGAGGAGTGGAAGGCCGTCATCGACGTGCACCTCAACGGCTGCTTCTACGTCTCGCGCGCGGCGGCGCCGCACTTCAAGTCGCAGCAATCGGGCGCCTACGTGCACATGACCTCCACCTCGGGCCTGATCGGCAACCTGGGCCAGGCCAATTACGGCGCGGCCAAGCTGGGCATCGTGGCGCTCTCGCGCTCGATCGCCGGCGACATGAAGCGCTACAACGTGCGCTCCAACTGCATCTCGCCGTTCGCGTGGAGCCGCATGATCGGCTCGATCCCGACCGACACGCCCGAGCAGCAGGCCCGCGTGGAGAAGCTCAAGAAGCTCGACACCGCGCAGATCGCGCCGATGGCCGCCTTCCTGGCCAGCGACGCCGCGGCCGAGGTCACCTCGCAGATCTTCGCCGTGCGCGGCAACGAGATCTTCCTGATGAGCCAGCCGCGGCCCGTGCGCGGCATGCACACCGCCGAGGGCTGGACGCCCGAGACCATCGCCGAGCGCGTGCTGCCCGCGATGAAGCCCAACTTCTTCCCGCTCGAGAGCTCGGCCGTCGTGTTCTCGTGGGATCCTGTCTGAATCCGCCTCCTTCCCTTCCAGCTTCTTGCACAAGGAATGCTTCAATGAACTACGCCGACTTCCAGTTCCTCAAGTTCGACGCCAAGCCCAACGGCGTGCTGCTGATCACCATCAACCGCCCCGAGGTGATGAACGCCACCAACGGTCGCCTGCACTGGGAGCTGACCAAGGTGTGGGGCGTCGTCAACGACGACCCGAAGACCAAGGTGGCGGTGATCACCGGCGCCGGCGACAAGGCCTTCTCGGCGGGCGGCGACCTGAACTGGATCACCGACATGGTCGGCAACGCCGCGACCATCAACAACGTCATGACCGAGGCCTCGGACATCGTCTACAACGTGATGGCCTGCGAGAAACCGGTCATCTCGGCGATCAATGGCGTGGCCGTCGGCGCCGGCCTGGCGGTGGCGATGATGGCCGACATCAGCATCATGGCCGAAGAAGCCAAGATCACCGACGGCCACGTCAAGCTGGGCGTCGCCGCCGGCGACCACGCGGCCATCTGCTGGCCGCTGCTGTGCGGCATGGCCAAGGCCAAGTACTACCTGATGACGGCCGAGTTCGTGTCGGGCAAGGAGGCCGAGCGCATCGGCCTGGTCAGCCTGTGCGTGCCGCGCGCGCAGCTGATGGACAAGGCGATGGAAGTCGCCGACAAGCTGGCCGCCGGCAGCCAGCAGGCGATCCGCTTCACCAAGCGCTCGCTCAATGGCTGGATGAACGTGGCGCGGCCGATCTTCGAAAGCTCGCTGGCGATGGAGATGCTGTGCTTCCTGGGCGAAGACGCCAAGGAAGGCGTGGCCGCCGTGAAGGAAAAGCGCGCTCCCAACTTCCCATCGGCCAATCGCTGAGTTTCCAGGAGGCAACGCGATGGACTTCGCCCTGACCCAGGAACAGCGCATGGTCTACGAGTACGGCGACCGCGTGTCGCAGCGCTTCGACCATGCGTACTGGAAGAAGTACGCCGAGAAGAGCGAGCCGCCGGCCGAGCTGTACAAGCAGATCACCGACGACGGCTTCCTCGGCATCATGGTCCCCGAGGCCTACGGCGGCGCCGGCCAGGGCATGACCGAGATGCTGCTGTTCATGGAGGGCCTCGCGAACAATGGCATCCCGCTGCTGAACCTGGTGGTGGGCCCGACGATGACGATGGGCCTGATGGCCAAGCACGCCAGCGAGGCCATGAAGCGCCGCCTGCTGCCGGGCGGCTGCGCGGGCGAGATTCGCTTCTGCTTCGCCATCACCGAGCCCAACGCCGGCTCGAACTCGATGGAGATCACGACGCTCGCCAAGCCCGACGGCAAGGGCGGCTTCCGGCTGACGGGGCAGAAGGTGTACATCACCGACGCCAATCACGCCGACTACGCCATGGTGGTGACGCGCACCACGCCGCGCGCCGACGTGAAGAAGAAGACCGACGGCTTCACCATCTTCATGGTCGACATGAAGAAGAAGGGCATCAGCAAGACGCTGATTCCGGTGGCCTTCCCGGTGCCCGAGACGCAGTGGCAGTTGTTCTTCGACGACGTGGCACTGACCGAGGACGACGTGCTGGGCGAGGTCGGCAAGGGCTTCGGCATCCTGTTCGATACGCTCAACCCCGAGCGCATCATCCTGGCAGGCCTGTGCACCGGCATCGGGCGCTTCGCGCTGAAGAAGGCGGTGGCCTACGCCAACGAGCGCAAGCTCTTCAACAACACGCCGATCGGCGCCTACCAGGGCGTACAGCATCCGCTGGCCATTGCCCACAGCGAAATCGAAATGGCTTCGCTGATGGCGCGGCAGGCGGCCTGGGCCTTTGACAACGGCCTGCCCAGCGGCGAGTACGCCAACATCGCCAAGTACGCCGCCGCCGAGGCCGGCATCCACGCGGTGGACGCCGCCATCCAGACCCACGGCGGCAACGGCTTCACCAAGGAGTACGGCATCTACGACCTGTACGGTCTGGTGCGGCTGCTGCGCACGGCGCCTCTGAACCGCGAGATGGTTTTGAACTACATCGCCGAGCACGTGATGGGATTGCCACGGTCGTACTGAGTTGCACGGAAGCTTCGAATGGACCATTCGCGTCGCCACTGCCTGCTCGGCGGCCTCGCCGCTGCGCTGCTGCCCCGGGCCGCCGGTGCGCAGGAGCCCGCCTATCCATCCCGCCCGCTGCGTTTCCTGGTCGGTTTCGCCCCCGGCGGGCCGGCTGATAGCGTGACGCGCCTGTTCGCCAGCCGCCTGCAGGCGCAACTCGGCCAGACCGTCATCGTCGAGAACCTGCCCGGTGCCGGCAGCACGCTGGCCGTCGCGCGCTTGTCAAAGATGGCCGCCGACGGCTACGCGATCGGTTTTGCGCACACGGCGTCGCTCAGCATCGGGCCGAGCCTGTACAAGACCGTCGGCTACGACCCGCTCGAGAACCTCACGCCAGTGGCCAAGCTCTGCGACTACGTCAACGTGTTGGCGGTGCGCGCCGACAGCCCCTGGCGCTCGCTGGCCGATCTGCTCGCGGCCGCGCGTGCGCAGCCCGGCACGCTGAGCTACGGCTCGGCAGGTATCGGTTCGACCAACCACCTGAGCGGCGAACTGCTCGCCGCCAAGGCCGGCGTGAAGCTCACGCATGTGCCCTACCGCGGCACGGCGCTGGCGATCAACGATCTGATGGGCGGTGCCCTGCAGTTCGTCTTCGACGCGCCCAACAGCGCCGGGCCGCTGGCCGCCGCCGGCAAGCTGCGCCTGCTGGCCACGACGGGGCGCAGCCGCCACAAGCTCTATCCCGACCTGCCCGCCATCGCCGAGACCGTGCCCGACTATGAGTTCAAGGGTTGGATGGGTGTGGTTGCACCACCCGGGTTGCCGCCGGCCGTTCGCCAACGGCTGACGCGGGAGCTGGAGTTGGCTGCCGGCGCGCCGGACACGGGCGAGCGCCTCGCGGCGCTGGGCTTGGACGTGGCGTTCGCCGGGCCCCAGGAGATGGCGCGGGTGATCTCCGCGGAGATTGCGATGTGGGGCCCGCTGATCAAGTCCCTCAACCTGACCGCGCAGTAGCGCCGACCGCACGCAACCGCCGGGCACATCGATTGCGGCGTCCGTGGTGCGGCGGTCAGGTCGCTGAAGCCGCTGACGCGGACCGCTCGCTCTTTGATGACGTTCGGGGGCGGCGTGGGAGCCGGCCGGGTACCCGAAACATAAGGTCCGCTTCATTGCCCCGATGCCTGCCGGCTCTTGCGCCAGGCTCAGCGCCCTTCGAACCGCGGCGGCCGGCGCTCGGCCATCGCCTTGACGCCTTCGGCGAAATCCGCGGTCTTGAAGTGCGCGTTCTGCTCGATGCTTTCGTGCGCCACCGCCTGGCGGAATTGCTCCACGAACCCTGCGCGCAGCGTCGCACGGGTGGATTGCACCGCGATTGGCGAGGAGACGGCGATCTCTTCGGCCAGCTCGACGGCCTTGGCACGCACCTGCGACTGCTCGACCAGCACATCGGCCAGACCCATGCGCAGCGCCTCCTCGCCGCCAATGCGCCGGCCGGTGTAAAAGAGCAGCGCGGCCTGCTGCGGGCCCACGAGCCGTGGCAGCGTGTACGACAGTCCGAAGCCGGGGTGAAAGCCGAGCCGGTTGAAGTTGGCCGAGAAGCGCGCCTGCGCGCAGGTGACGCGAAAGTCGGCCACCAGCGCCAGCCCCATGCCCCCGCCGATCGCCGGCCCATGTACCGCCGCCACCACCGGCTTGGTGCAGGAGACGAGCCGGATCGCCTCGAAGTACAGCGGGTTCACCGCGCGCGGACTCTTCTGCGGCGGCGTGGCGTCGCGATTGGCGAAGTTGGCGCCAGCGCAGAACGCGGTGCCTTCGGCGCACAGCACGATGGCGCGGCAGCGCGGGTCGGCCTCGAGCGCCTCGAACGCGTCGGCAATGCCCTGGATCATCGGGTTGTCGAAGAAGTTGTGGGGCCCGCGCCGGATCTCGACCAAGGCCACGTGGCCGTGGAGGTCCACGCCCACCACCGGGATGTCCGCGCTGTTGCTCATCGTCGTCCTCTCGATCACTGCGTGGGCATGCGATCCGTAAAGGCGGATCAATTTAACCTAACGATCGTTCGACTATACTGAAATCGAGCTGCCCCCGCTCGCGGTTTCCGTGGAACGTCGCCATGCCCACCGACAGTGCCGTCTTCATCGCCGACTCGCTGGCCGAGTTCGCCGTCGGGCTGCGGCCGCAAGACATTCCCGCCACCGTGCAGGAGCGCGCGCGCTACCTGATCCTCGACGCCGTCGGCATCGCGCACGCGTCCACGCACTACGACTTCGCGCATCGCTCGCTGTCGGCGATGCAGGAGCTGTCGGGCCGCGCCGGCGACACGCCGGTGATCGGGCTGGCGGCACGGCTCAGCCAGCGCGATGCGATGCTGATGAACGGCCTCCTGATCCACGGCCTCGACTACGACGACACGCATGCCGCCGGCGTCATCCATGCCACCGCCAGCACCTTCCCGTGCGCGCTGGGCACGGCCGCGCTCGCCGGGCTCGACGGCGAGGCGCTGCTCGCCGCCTACGTGGCCGGCATGGAGGCCGGCGCCCGTCTCGCATCGGTGGCCAAGGGCGGCTTCCACCAGGTCGGCTTCCATCCCACCGGGCTCGTCGGCGCCTTTGCCTGCACGCTCGTCGCCGGGCGGCTGCTCGGGCTGAATGCGGCGCAGCTCGCCTCGGCGCAGGGCATCGCGCTGTCCATGGGCTCGGGCAGCATGGAGTTCCTGCAGGACGGCGCCTGGACCAAGCGGATGCACCCGGGCTGGGCAGCCGCCTCGGGGCTGACGGCGGCGACGATGGCGCGGCACGGCTTCGTCGGCCCGAGGCAGGTCTACGAAGGCCGCTTCGGCCTCTTCAACAGCCACCTCGGGCCGCTCGCGCGCGACGGCGACCTGGCCCTGGCCACCGCCGGCCTGGGCGAGGTGTGGGAGCTGGCCAAGGTGAACGTCAAGCCGCTGCCGGCCTGCCACTTCACGCATGCCTGTGCCGACGCGGCGGTGATGCTGCGCGATCGCCACGGCCTGCGGCCCGAGCAGATCCAGCGCGTGCGTGCGCTCGTGCCGGCGGAGGTGGTGAAGACGGTGTGCGAGCCCGTGGCCACGAAGAAGCACCCGCAGAACAGCTACGACGCGCAGTTCAGCATCCCGTACATCGTGGCCACGGCGCTGATCCGCGGCCGCTTCGGCCTGGCCGAGTTGGACGAATCGGCGCTGCGCGACGAAGCCACGCTCGCGCTCGCCTCGAAGGTCGAGTACGAGGTGGACCCGGACTCGCCGTTCCCCAAGTACTACTCGGGCGAGGTCATCGTCACGCTGGACGACGGGCGCGAACTGCGCCACCGCGAGCATGTCAACCGCGGTGGCGAGGAGCGGCCGATCACGAATGCCGAAGTGGTGCGCAAGTACGACGAGAACATGGCGCTGGTGGCTTCGCCGGCGCGTGCCGCGCAGGTGCGCGAGTTGGTGCTGTCGATCGGCGGCGGCCGCACGGCCGTCGAATTGCAGGCCGGCCTGGCCGCACGGGGATGATGCGCACGATGGAAACCGGCGGCGAAACCGACGGCGCGATCCTCGACGCCATCGACCGCTTCCTGCGTGTCGAGGTGCGGCCGCACGTCAAGCGCCTGGAGCAGGCCGACGAGTATCCCAGCGCCATCGTCGAGCGCATGAAGGAGATGGGCCTGTTCGGCTGCATCATTCCGGTCGAGTACGGCGGACTCGGCTTGAGCACCACCACCTACGCGGCGGTGGTCGCGCGCATCGCGGCGGTGTGGATGTCGCTGTCGGGCATCATCAACTCGCACCTCATCATGGCCGCCGCCGTGCTGCGCAGCGGCACCGAGGAACAGCGGCGCGAGCTGCTGCCGCGCTTTGCCAGCGGCGAGCTGCGCGGCGGCATCGGCCTGACGGAACCCGACGCCGGCACCGACCTGCAGGCCATCCGCACCCGTGCCGTGCGCGACGGCGACCATTACGTCATCAACGGGAGCAAAACCTGGATCACCAACAGCGATCAGGGCGGCTGCATCGCGCTGCTGGTGAAGACCGACCCGGCGGCCGAGCCGCGCCACAAGGGCATGAGCCTGTTCATCGCCGAGAAGGGCGCGGGCTTCGTGGTCTCCCGCAAGCTGAAGAAGCTGGGCTACCGGGGCATCGACACCTGCGAGCTGCGGTTCGAAGACTACCGCGTGCCGGCCTCGCGTCTGGTCGGCGGCGTCGAGGGTTGCGGGCTGCAGCAGGTGCTGTCGGGCCTGGAACTGGGGCGCATCAACGTCGCCGCGCGCGGGCTCGGCGTCGCGAGCGCAGCATTGCAAGACGCGGTGGCCTACGCGCAGCAGCGCAAGACCTTTGGCAAGCCGATCTGCGAGCACCAGGCGATCCAGCTCAAGCTTGGGGAGATGGGTACACGTGTCGAGGCCGCCAAGCTGCTGGTGCAGTCGGCCGCGCGCGCCTACGACCGCGGCGAGCGCTGCGACATGGAAGCCGGCATGGCGAAGTATTTCGCCACCGAGGCGGCGATGGAGAACGCGCTCGAGTGCATGCGCATTCACGGCGCCTACGGCTACTCGCCGGAGTTCGACGTCGAGCGGTACTACCGCGACGCGCCACTGCTGTTGATCGGTGAAGGCACCAACGAGATGCAGCGCATCATCATTGCGCGCCAACTCGTGCAGCGAAACCCGGTGTGAGGCGGCGCCCGGGCATCGCAGCAGCCGTCATCGCCATGCTGGCGGCGCAGGCGCTGATGTCGGCCGCCACCGTGGCCCTGCCGGTGCTGGCGCCGAAGGCGGCGCCTGACCTGGGCGTCCCAGCCGCCTGGGTGGGCCTGTTCGTGGCTCTGGTGTACGGCAGCAGCATGGTGTGCGGCCTGGCCGGCGGCTCGCTGCTGCGGCGCTGGGGCGCCGTGCGGGCCAGCCAGGCGAGCTTGCTGTGCGCTGGCGCCGCGCTGTTGCTGGTGGCGCTGCCCCATCCGGTTGCCAGCGCGGCCGGCGCCCTGCTGCTGGGTCTGGGTTACGGGCCGCTGAACCCGGCGAGTTCACACCTGCTCGACCGAGTGGCGCCACCCCAGCGCCGAGCCACGATCTTCTCGATCAAGCAGACGGGCGTGCCCCTGGGCGCGGTGCTGGCCGGCGCGCTGTTGCCGTCGCTGGCGCTGGCGGCCGGCTGGCCGGCCGCGATCGCCGCGCTGGCCGCGGCCTGCGTGCTGCTCGCGGCGCTGCTGCAGCCGTTGCGAGAGCCGTTCGACGACGACCGGCAGCCCGGCGCGCCGGTGCACTTCTCCGATCTGGCGCTGCCGGCAAAGCAGGCGTGGGCCGATCGCGCCGCCTGGCTGTTGGCCGCCAGCTCGTTTTTCTTTGCGGCACTCCAGCTGTGCCTGGGGACCTACCTGGTGACCTACCTCACCGGCCAACTGGGCTATGAACTGGTGCTGGCCGGCCTGGTGCTCGCGGCGACCCAAGCCGCCGGGGTCGCCGGCCGCCTGGCGGCCGGCGCACTGGCCGACCGGCTGGGCGCGCGGCCGGTGATGGCAGGCATGGGCGTGTCGATGGCCGCCTGTGCGTTTGCGAGCGCGGGCGCCGGCGCGTGGCCGATGGCGGCGATGCTCGCGCTGTACGTTCTGTTCGGCGCCAGCGCCATCGGCTGGAACGGCGTCTATCTGGCCGAGGTGGCACGGCGGGCGCCGGCCGGCGGCGTGGGCACGGCCACGTCGGCGGCACTGGTCGTCACCTTCGCGGGGGTGATGGCCGGCCCTGCGACATTCGGTGCGATGGTGCAGGCGGGCCTGACGTACGGCACCGCCTTCATGGTCATGGGGCTGCCCGCGATGGCGTGCGGCCTGCTGCTCGCGCGCGCCGCGTTCAGGCGCTGAAGGGTGCCGACGGCGTGCAGTGGAAGTCGGCCAGATCGGCGTCGTGCGCCGCTTGCCAGTAGTCCACCAGTCGCCAGGGCAGCACCGTGAAGACGCGGCCGTGGCGGTTGCGGTAGTAGGTGGACATGCCCGGGTGCGACCAGATCAGCGTCTCGTGCTCGGCGTCGAAGCGCCGCTGGTAGTCGTCGAGCACTTCGGGGCGCACGTCGATGGCCGAGACGCCCTGCTCGCCCATGCGGACCAGACACGAGGTGATGTAGCGCGCCTGGGCCTCGGCGATGAAGGTGATGCTGCCACCGTGCCCGGACGACGTGCCCGGCCCGACCATGCAGAAGAAGTTGGGGAAGCCCGGCACGGTCAGGCCGAGGTAGGCGCGCAGGTCATCGTCGCCCCAGGCCTGCCGCAGGCTGCGCCCGCCGCGACCGATGATGCCCAGCCGCGCCGCCATCTCGGTGAGCTTGAAGCCGGTGGCGTAGACGATCACGTCGGCCTCGCGCAGCATGCCGTCAGCGGTTTCGATGCCGGCGCCGCGGATGCGCCGGATCGGCTCGGTCACCAGTTCGACGCCGGGCTTCCTCAGCATGCGGTACCAGTCGTTGTCGAGCAGGATGCGCTTGCCGTAGGGCGGATAGTCCGGGACGCACTTGGCCAGCAGGTCGGGCCGACCTTCCAATTCGGCATGGATGAAGTCGGTCAGTTCACGGCGGTGGCGGTCGTTGACGGCGTTGACTGCGCGCTGCGGGTGCGGCCAGTCCGGGTCCTTCTTCAGCGTCTTGAGCAAACCGTCGCCGTAGCGCCAGAACATCGTGAAGCGGAACCACTCGGCGTAGTACGGCACGTGCGCCAGCAGCCACTGCGCCTCGGGCCCGATCGGGTCACGATAGCCGGGAATCGGGCGCGCCCATTGCGGCGAGCGCTGGTAGATGGCCAGCGAGCGCACCGAGTCGGCGATCTCCGGCGCGAGCTGCATCACGGTGGCGCCGGTGCCGATCACGGCCACGCGCTTGCCCTCGACCTTCAGGCCCTCGGGCCAGTTCGCCGAGTGGAAGCTCTCGCCCGCGAAGGTGCCGGCACCTTCGATGCGCGGCAGCTGCGGGTCGCTCAGCTGGCCGATGGCGCTGACGAGGACGCGAGAGCGCAGCTCGCTGTCGCCTTCCGGCCCACGCAGGCGCGCGACCCACTGCTGCGCCTCCTCGTCCCAGGTGGCGCCCATCAACTGGGTCGAAAGGCGGATGTGCCGTCGCAGACCCAGCGCCTCGACAACCTGACGCAGATAGGCCAGCACTTCCTCACGGCGCGAGAAGTAGCGCGGCCACAGAAAGCGGGGACCGAACGAGAACGAGTAGGCGTGGTTGGGGGTGTCGACCCCGCAGCCCGGATAGCGGTTGACGAACCACGCACCGCCGATGTCGTCGGCCTTGTCGACGATCGTGAATGGCACCCCCAGTTCGATCAGGCTGGCGCCCAAGGCAATGCCGCTGACGCCCGCGCCGACGATCAGCACGTGATCGTCGCTGCCCGGCAGGCGCGCCACGTTCGCCGGCCAGTCGAGGCGGCGCGGCACCAGCGCCATCTCCTCGCGCGTGAGGCGCGCGTACTCGGGCGGCACGCTCTCGCCCAGACAGACGGACATCATGCGCTGCATCAGCGCGTCCCCGGGGTCATGGATCGCGGGCGGGGCACCGGTCGAGAGCGCTTGCACCGCGGCCGCGCGGATGCGCTGCTGCACCTCGGGCGCAAGCCCCGCGGCCGGGTCTGCGACCAGGTTCACGTCGCGCCGTGGGCAGAACGGCGGCTCCAGCCAGCCCAGATCGCCGCTCACGTGAACCAGCACCATGAGCAGCACGCGCAGATCGGCAGCCCCCACGGCGCTCTCGAGCTGCTGGCGATCGAATCGCGTTTTGGTCACGGTGCTCCCAAGCCCCTTTGGCCCCGGTCTGGATGTGGTGGCCCATTCTATTTCCAACTAACAGCCGTTCGGGCATTTCCGCATGGAGCTTCGCGCCCACGCTCCTTACATTGACTTCGCCGGCACGCGCCCGACCGTCGGCGCGGGCCGATCCCAGGAGCACGTCCACCATGATCAGAGCCCTGCTCGCCTTCGTCGCCGCGCTGACGCTGGCCGCTCCGTCGCTGGCCCAGACTGCAGCCACAGGCTACCCCAGCAAGCCCATCCGCTTCATCGTGCCGTACGCCCCGGGCGGCAGCACCAGCTACGTGGCGCGCCTGGTGGGCGCCAAGCTGACCGAAGCCTGGGGGCAGCAGGTGCTCATCGACAACAAACCCGGCGCGAACACCGTCATCGGCACGGAGGCGCTGGCGAGATCGGCGCCCGACGGCTACACCATCTCGCTGGCTGCCTCCACGCACGTGACGGTGCCGCACCTGGTGTCCAGCCTGCCCTTCGATGCGCTGCGCGACTTCACGCCGGTGGCGAGCCTGGTCACGACGCAGCTCGTGCTGGTCGTGCACCCGTCGGTGCCCGCATCAAACCTGACGGAGTTCATCGCGCTGGCCAAGGCCAGGCCGAACGAGTTGAACTTCGCGGCAGTGGGCACCGGCAGTTCGACGCACCTGGCCGGTGAATACTTCAAGAGCGTGGCCGGGGTAAGGATGCAACATGTGCCGTACAAGGGCACCGCGCCCGCGCTGACGGATCTGATCGGTGGCCAGATCCAGCTCAACTTCGACACGCCAGTGACCTCGATTCCGCACGTCAAGGCGGGACGGCTGCGCGCCCTGGCGATCACCGGCAACAAGCGGCTGGCCGCCCTGCCCGACGTGCCCACCTTCGCCGAGGCCGGACTGCCGGCGTATGACTTCCAGCTTTGGTTCGGCGTGCTCGCTCCCGCAGGGACGCCGCGCCCGATCGTCGAGAAGCTGTCGACCGAGATCGCGCGCATCCTCGCCATGCCTGACGTGAAGCAGCAGCTGGCGGAGCAGGGCCTGGACACCGCGTACCGGTCACCGGCCGAATTCGATGCGCTGCTGCGGGCCGACCACGAGCGCTTCGGCAAGCTCATCAGGTCGGCGGGCATCAAGATCGAGTAGCGCCCGGCCACTGTCCATTCAGCCAGTCGGCAGCTTTCTAACAATCGTTTGGTCGGTATACTCCCGGGGCTGCGCGCCCTGTGCGCGCGGACTCCAACAGCGAAAGGTTGACGACATGGATCTCGAACTCAAGGACAAGTCGGTCATCGTGACCGGCGGCGGCTCGAACATCGGCCGCGCCATCGTGCTGGCCTTCGCCGCCGAAGGCGCACACCTGACCATCGGCGACATCGACACCACGCAGGCCGAGAAGACGGCCGAGTTCGCGCGCCAGCTCGGCGCCGCTTCGGCGCAGGTGGTGAAGACCGACGTCACGCAGCTCGACCAGGTGCAGGCGATGTTCAAGGCCGCCACCGACAAGCACGGCCGTGTCGACGTGCTGGTCAACAACGTTGGCTGGGACAACCTGATGTTCTTCACCCAGACCACGCCCGAGTTCTGGCGCAAGGTCATCGACATCAACTACGTGGGCGTGCTCAACTGCACCAAGACCGCGCTGGACATCATGATCAAGCAGAACAGCGGCGCCATCGTCTCCATCAGTTCGGACGCCAGCCGCCAGGGCGAGCCGCGCGAGGCCGTCTACGGCGGCGTGAAGGCGGCGGTCAACAGCTTCATGAAGACCATCGCCAAGGAGAACGGCCGCTTCGGCATCCGCTGCAACGTGGTCTGCCCCGGCGTGACGATTCCCTCCAGCGCCGACGAGGTGGGCGGCAACAGCATGTGGACCAACGCCGACAGCATGTTCACACCAGAGCAGATCGAGAAGGCCGCCAAGGCCATGCCGCTGCGCAAGGTGGGGCGGCCACAGGACGTGGCTAATGCGGTGGTGTTTCTCGCCTCGAGCAAGGCCGGTCACGTGACCGGACAGGTGCTCAGCGTCTCCGGCGGCTACAGCATGATCGGCTGAAGGTGCGCACGGATGGACTACACCGACATCGTCTACGAAGAGCGCGACCGGATCGCGACCATCGCGATCAACCGGCCCTCGGTGATGAATGCCTTCCGCGGGCAGACGATCGAAGAGATGCTGCACGCGATGATGAAGGCGGGCTGGGACAAGAAGATCGCCGCCATCGTGATCACGGGCACCGGCGACCGCGCCTTCTGCACCGGCGGCGACCAGTCCGCGCACTCCGGGCAGTACGACGGCCGCGGCACCGCCGGCCTGCCGATCGAGGAGTTGCACAGCGCCATCCGCGACGTGCCCAAGCCGGTGATCGCACGTGTGCAGGGCTATGCGATCGGCGGCGGCAACGTCATTGCCACGCTGTGCGACATGACCATCGCCTCCGACAAGGCGGTGTTCGGCCAGGTCGGCCCGAAGGTCGGCTCGGTCGACCCCGGCTGGGGAACGGCCTACCTGGCCGCCGTCGTCGGCGAGAAGAAGGCGCGCGAGATCTGGTACATGTGCCGCCGCTACAGCGCGCAGGAAGCGCTGGCGATGGGCCTGTGCAACGTGGTGGTGCCGCACGAGCAGCTCGACGCCGAAGTGGCCAAGTGGGGCCGCGAGCTGGTCGAGAAGAGCCCCACCGCGCTCGCCATCGCCAAGCGTTCGTTCAACGCCTCCACCGAGCACATCCGGGGCATCGGAAGCCTGGGCATGCAGGCGTTGAGCCTGTACTACGACACCGACGAGTCGAAGGAAGGCGTGCGCGCCTTCCTGGAGAAGCGCAAGCCCGACTTCCGCAAGTTTGCCGGCGGCTGACACCGCAAGGAACGCAACGAGCATGCTGGCGCTGACCAACGTCCAGATCGTCTACGACAACACCATCGAGGCGGTGCGCGAGGTGTCGCTCACGCTCGGCAAGGGCCGCATCGTCGCGCTGCTGGGCGCCAACGGGGCCGGCAAGTCCACCACGCTGAAGGCGATCTCCGGCGTGCTCTATCCCGAAGACGGCGAGGTCAAGGCCGGGCAGATCAGCTTCGAGGGGCGTCCGCTGGCGGGGATGGCGCCGGATCGCATCGTCAAACAGGGCATCGTGATGGTGCCCGAGGGGCGGCGGCTGTTCGACCAGCTCACGGTCGAGGAGAACCTGCTGATGGGCGGCTACACGCGCAGCGTGGCCGATTCGCGCCGCGGCCTGGAGCGCGTGTACACCCTCTTCCCGCGCCTGACGTCCAGGCGCGGCACGGTCTCGGGCTACCTCTCCGGCGGCGAGCAGCAGATGGTGGCCATCGGTCGCGCGTTGATGTCCGAGCCCAAGGTGCTGATGCTCGACGAGCCCACACTGGGCCTGGCGCCGCAGATCTGCGACGAGATCTTCGCCATCGTCTCGCAGTTGCGGCGAGACAGCGGCGTGAGCATACTGCTGGTCGAGCAGAACGCCCAGGCCGCGCTGGCCGTGGCCGACGAGGGCTACATCATGGAGAACGGACGCATCGTGCTCGACGGCCCGGCCGACAAGCTGCTGCGCAACGACGACGTGCGCGAGTTCTACCTCGGCTTCGCGGAAGGGGGCACGCGCAAGAGCATGCGCGACGTCAAGCACTACAAGCGCCGCAAGCGCTGGTTGTCCTGAGGCGCGCATGCACCAAGACAGTCTGCTCCGGGTCGAAGGCCTGTCCAAGCGCTTCGGTGGCGTCGAAGCGGTGTCCGGCGTGAGTTTCCACGTCGGCCGCGGCGAGATCTATTCGCTGATCGGTCCCAACGGCGCCGGCAAGACGACCACGTTCAACATGATCAGCGGCATCGTGGCCCCTTCTGCGGGCAAGGTCCACTACGAAGACCGCGACATCACGGGCATGCCTTCGCACCGCATGCCGCGGATGGGCATCGGGCGCACATTCCAGAACCTGGCCGTGTTCAAGCACGCCACGGTGGTGCAGAACCTGCTGGTGGGACGCCACTGCCACATGCGCACCAACGTCTTCGATGCCGTCTGGTTCCTCGGCCGCGCGCGGCGCGAGGAGCTGGAACACCGCCGCAAGGTGGAGGAGATCATCGACTTCCTCGAGATCGAAGACATCCGCGACATGCCGGTGGGGGCGCTGTCCTACGGCATGCAAAAGCGCGTCGAGCTCGGCCGCGCCCTGGCCACCGAGCCCAGGCTGCTGCTGCTCGACGAGATGGTCTCGGGCATGAACACCGAGGAAACCGAGGACATCGCGCGCTTCGTGCTCGACATCCGCGACGAGCTCGGCGTGACCGTGCTGATGGTCGAGCACGACATGGGCATCGTGATGGACATCTCCGACCGCGTCTGCGTGCTGAACTTCGGCCGCAAGATCGCCGAGGGCACGCCGGCGCAGGTCTCGGCCGACGCGGCGGTGATCGAGGCCTACCTGGGCGGGGCGAAGGCGGCGTGAGCAAGGCGAGCGACGACAGCCTCGACGCCGCGCTGCGGGCGGGCGAACACACCCTGCCCAAGCTGCTGCAGCACTGGGCGCGCACGACGCCCGACGCGCTCGCGCTGCGCGAGAAGGACCTGGGCATCTGGAACCGCATGACCTGGGCCCAGTACCACGACACCGCGCGGCGCTTCGCGCTGGGCCTTCTGAAGCTGGGCTTTGAGCGCGGCCAGCGCCTGGCCATCGCCAGCGAGGACACGCCGCAGTGGATGTTCGCCGACCTGGGCACGCAGGCCATCGGCGGCGTGGTCGTCGGCATCTACCCCACCAACCCCTGGCCGGAGCTGCAGTACATCGTCCACCACTCCAACAGCCGCTTCGTCGTCTGCGGCGACCAGGAGCAGGTCGACAAGGTGCTGGACGCGATGAGCAAGCACGAGGTCGGCCTGCCCGACGTCGCCAAGATCATCGCGGTGGACATGAAGGGCATGCGTGGCTACCCGCGCGACAAGCTGCTGTCCTTCGACGAGGTGCTCGAGCTCGGCGACCAGTACGCCGCCGAGTCGCCCGAGCAGGCGCGCGCCTTCGATGACGGCATCGCCGCGACGCAGCCCGACGACACCTGCATGCTGGTCTACACCTCGGGCACCACCGGGCCGCCCAAGGGCGCGATGCTGTCGCACCGCAACCTGCTTGTCACCACCGACAAGCTGCGCCGCTCGTTCGGCCTGGACCGGCACAACATGGAAGTGCTGTGCTACCTGCCCTTGTGCCACGTGGCCGAACGCGCCTTCTCCACCGTGATGCACATGATGACCGGCGGCGTGGTGAACTACGCCGAGTCGATCGACACCGTGGCTGCCAACCTGCGCGAAATCGCGCCCAAGGTGTTCCTTGGCGTGCCGCGCATCTGGGAGAAGCTGCAGCAGGGCATCCTGATGCGCATGCAGGACGCCACGCGGCTGCAGCGCTGGGCGTTCACGCGCTGCTTCGAATCGGGCAAGGCGCTGTTCGAGCGCGTCGAGCAGCGCGGCGGGCAGCGCACGCTCGCCGACCGCCTGCACTTCGGGCTGCTGTGGCTGCTCATGTTCCGCAACCTGCAGAAGTTCGTCGGGCTGGACCGCATGCGCTGCGGCTTCTGCGGCGGCGCCAGCGTCTCGCCCGAGGTGCTGAAGTTCTTCCGCATCCTCGGCCTGCCGGTCTATCAGGTCTACGGCATGACGGAATCGGGCGGCGTGATCTTCCATCAGCACCCGAAGGCCGAGCGCCTGGGCGCCACCGGCACCCCGATCGAAGGGCTGAACTGGAAGATCGCCGAGGACGGCGAGCTCCTCGTCAGGCACCCGGCCGTCTTCAGGGGCTACATCCACGACAACAACGCGACCGCGCTCACGGTGCAGGACGGCTGGCTGCACACCGGCGACATCGTGGCGCTGGCGCCCAACGGCGAGCTGATGATCGTCGACCGCAAGAAGGCCATCATCATCACCAGCGGCGGCAAGAACATCTCGCCTTCCGAGATCGAGAACGCGCTGAAGGACAGCCTGTACATCCGCGAGGCCATCGTGCTGGGCGACGGGCGGCACTTCCTCTCGGCGCTGGTGCAGATCGACTACGACACCGTCGGCAAGTGGGCACAGGAGAAGCGTCTGCCCTTCACCACCTACCGCAGCCTGTCCCAGCTGCCCGAGGTGCGTGAGCTGGTCGACATGGAGGTGCGGCGCGTGAACAAGCTCTTCGCGCGGGTGGAGAACATCCGCAAGTTCCTGATCCTCGAGAAGGAACTCGACCACGACGACGGCGAACTGACCGCCACGCAGAAGGTGCGCCGCAACATCATCGGCAAGAAGTTCGCGCGCGAGATCGAAGTGATCTATGGCGGGGGCACGGCCTGATGGACTACTTCATCCAGCTGCTGGTCTCGGGTGTGGCCGTGGGGCTGATCTACGGCTTCATCGGCATGGGCTTCGCGATGATCTTCCGCGCCACCGGCGTGGTCAACTTCGCCCAGGGCGAACTGATGATGCTGGTGGCCTACATCGGCTTCACGCTGGTGGGCACCTTCAAGCTCGGCTTCTGGCCGCTGCTTCTGGCTTCCATCACGGTCTCGGTGCTCATCGGCCTTCTGGTCGAGGTTCTGCTCATCCGTCCGATGCTCGGTCAGCCGGTGTTCTCCACCGTCATGGTGACGATCGGCCTGGCGGTGATCATCCGCTCCGCGGTGGTGCTCGTCTGGGGCGCCGATCCGATGCCTTTGTCCACCGGGCTGCCCACCGCGCCCATCCGCATCGGACCGGCGGGGGTGTACCCCGCGCAACTCTACGCGCTGGGCATCATGGCCTGCGTCGTCGGCGGGCTGTGGGCATTCTTCCGCTTCTCACGCGTCGGCATCGCGATGCGCGCGACGGCCAACCTGCAGACGACGGCGCTTCTTATGGGCATCAACGTCAAGCGCATCTTCGCGCTGTCGTGGGCGCTGTCGGCGGGCCTGGCCGCGATCGCCGGCGTTCTGGTGGGCGTGATCTACGACCTCAACCCGGGCATGTGGCTCACGGGGCTGCGCAGCTTCCCGGCGGTGATCCTCGGCGGTCTCGATTCGGTGTTCGGGGCGGCACTCGGCGGCGTGCTGATCGGCGTGGTCGAGAACCTTGCCGAGGGCTACATCGGCCGTGGCATGAAGGAGATCGCCGGTTTCGTGCTGATCCTGGTGGTCCTGATGGTCCGGCCCTATGGCCTGTTCGGCAAACCCGAGATCGAGCGAGTCTGATGCGCAGCGGCAACTTCAAGGAAGACTATCGCCAGTTGCTGGTGCTCACCGACTCGGTGCCGGTGATCGTCTGGTCGGTGGTGCTGGTGGCAGCGATCGCGCTCGCGCCGCTGGTCATCGGCAAGTACTTCGTCTCGTTGCTGTTGCTGCTGATGATCACGGCCGTCGGCGTACTGGGCCTGAACATTCTCACCGGCACGACCGGCCTCATCTCGCTGGGCCACGCCGGCTTCCTGGCCGTGGGCGCCTACACCGCCGGCATCGTGGCGGGCCGCTACGGCTGGCCGATGCCCGCGGCCTTGCTGGCCGGCGGCGCCGCCGCGGCGGCCGCCGGCCTGGTGGTGGGCGTGCCCTCGCTGCGCCTCAAGGGCCTGTACCTGGCGATCACGACGATGGCCTTCGCGGTGATCATCAACCACCTCATCCTCAACGGCGGCGAGCTGACGGGCGGCTCCGAGGGCTTGGTGGTGCCGCAGCCGGCGTTGTTCGGTCAGCCGCTGGCGACCGAGGGCGGCTACTACTACGTGGTGCTCGCGGTGCTGCTGCTGGCGGTATTTGCCACACTGAACCTGCAGCGCAGCCGCGTCGGACGCGCGTTGATGGCGATCCGCGAGCACGACATCGCCGCTCGCGCGATGGGCGTCAACCTGGTGCGTTGGCGGCTGATCGCCTTCACGGTGAGCGCGTTCTACACCGGCGTGGCCGGCGCGCTGCTGGCCTTCTACACCCGCTACCTCAACGTCGACAGCTTCAGCCTGCTGGTGTCGATCGAGGCGCTGTCGATGCTGATCGTCGGCGGCCTGGGCACGGTTTCCGGCGCCTTGCTGGGCGCCGTGTTCATCTTCGTGCTCAACGAGGGCCTCGGCCTGCTGTTCAGCGCGCTCGGCTCGGGCGCGCTGTCCACCGCCGCGTTCGAGATCAAGGGCATCGTCTACGGCCTGGCGATCGTGCTGTTCCTGCGCTTCGAGCCCGACGGCCTGATCGGCCGCTGGCGCGACCTGAAGCACTACTGGACGCATTGGCCCTTCCGCTACTAGCCGGGGCCGGCGGCCCCACCCACCACGAAAGGAGTTCGACATGAGCAGAATCGTTCGCAGCCTGCGCCCCCTCCTGGCCGCCGCGCTGTGTGCGCTGGCCGCCGCCGCACAAGCCGCGGATCCGGGGGTATTCGACGACCGCATCGTCATCGGCGGCGTGCTGCCGCAGACCGGGCCGCCCAGCCTGATCGGCAAAGCCGGTGTCATCGCGCTGCGCGTGTGGGAAAGGGACGTCAACGCCCGCGGCGGCATCCACGGCCGCAAGATCGACCTGCGCGTCGAGGAAGACGGCTACGTGCCGCAGCGCTCGGTGCAGGCGATCAAGAAGCTCGTCGACGTGGACAAGGTCTTCGCCGTCATCGGCACCTCGGGCTCCTCGCACCTGATGGCAATGATGCCGACGATCGAGGAGCATCAGATCCCGGCGATCAATTTCGCCGCGGTCGCCGGACCGCACTTCAACCCACCGCGCAAGACGGTGTTCAACATCGGTGCCACCTATTGCCAGGAGATCACCGGCGTGATGAAGCACCTGATCGCCACCCGCAGGCTGCAAGGCGCTAAGTTCGCGATCATCTACCAGGACGACGATTTCGGCACCGACGTCAAGTGCGGCTACGACGCGGCGCTCAAGTCCGCCGGCCTGCGCAGCGCGATCGACGTGCCCTACAAGCGCGCCCAGAAGGACTTCTCTGCCGAAGTGCTGGCGGTGCAGCGGTCCGGCGCCACCTTCGTGCTCGTGGGCGGGATCATCAGCGAGACCGCAACCATGCTCAAGGAGATCCAGAAGAACGGCATGGACGTGATCCGCCTGGCGGCGCACCCCTCGCACCTGGGCGCGGTCCTGCAACTGTCCGGCAGCGCCGCCGAGGGCCTGCTGGTGGCCGACTACGTGCCGCCGATCACCGACACCGAAACCCAGGGCATCGGCCGGCTCAACGCACTGGCCTACAAGTACCTGAGCGCCGACGACGTCAAGGCGATGAACCGCTATTCGCTGACCGGTTATGTTGCGGCGATGCTGCTGGAATCCGCGCTGCAAGCCTGCGGCCGCAACCTGACGCGCGCCTGCCTGGTGCAGAAGCTCGAGCAGACCAAGAACTTCGCCAGCGACGGCATCATGGCCCCGCTGACCTTCGGCCCCAACATCCGCCAGAGCGGCACGCGCCCGATCCTGCTCAAGGCCGACGTTGCCAGCGGCAGGTTCGAGCGGGCGTCGGACTGGTTGTCGGACAAGTAGGCCGCGGCCGCTGCGCCTGCCACCTCTTCTTCGCGGTTCCTGCCCTTGACCCGCAGGCACACGGTGCCCGGGCCGCGCCGACTGTCCGCCGCTACGACCCTTGCCGCCTCGGCGTCCGCCTCCCGCACCGTGGACTCGCCCCCAAGAGCCAGGGCTGCCTACAGGGAGCGGGCGCGCCCCGCCGCAGCGGCAAGAGTTCGGTGGCGGTTCCGATCCGATTACATTCATCGACCGAGCGACAGCACCGTGCCGACCCCGACGCATGCGCACGGCCCGTTCCAGGAGTTGGTCGGGTACGAAACCTTCGTCGACTCAGGGCTGCCGCACCTGCGGCTGCCGGTGCGCCGAGAGCTGCTCAACCCCCACGGCGTGCTGCACGGGGGGGTGAGTCTCACGCTGCTCGACGCCATCGGCGGCCGGGTGCTTGTCGACAAGCCGGTACCGGGCACCGGCCAGCGCATCCTCTCGTCGGTCACGGTGACGCTGACGACCGACTTCCTGCTCGGCGTGCGCGACGGGGTGCTCTACGCCACCGGCTCGCCCGACCACATCGGCAAGACCGTGGCCCGCGTCTCGGTCCAGTTGCGCCACAACGCATTGGACGGTCCGCTGGTTGCGCGCGGGCTGGGCACCTACCGCGTCTACACCCGGTCGCTGGTGAGTCCGGTCTGACGCCGGCCGGTCAGAACACGCCGCTCGCGAGCCCTGCCCCGAGCGCCTGGCCCAGCTCGGCGCAGCGGCGCAGCGCGGCTTGGTCGATGCGCTTGGGCGAGAGGATGTCCTCGCGTGTCTGCGCGCCGGTCCGCACGATGAGCGGCTCGGCCACCGCGCGCAGCCGCCAGCCGGTGGCGACGCGGTCGATCTGGCGCACCGCCATGCTGCCGTCGGTGCCGGCGCAGACCATCGTGGCGTAGGGCCGGCCGTTGATGCGGTCGAGCGCGGCGTAGTAGGTACGGTCGAAGAAGTCCTTCAGCGCACCGGACATCGCGGCCAGATTCTCCGGCGAAGCGAAGACATAGCCGTCGGCGCCCAGCACGTCGGCAGCGGTGGCGTCGAACGCGCGCCGCGTCAGCACCTCGACACCGCCCTCGGTGCGCGCCGCGCGCGCCGCGGCCTCGACCATCTGCGCGGTGCCGCCTGTCATGGTGTGGTGCACGACGAGCAGCGTCTTCATCGGCCTGCCGCCCCCGCCCGGCACCGGTCAGCCGCGCACGGCGTCTGTCACGGCGCCACCTCGAAGCCCGCAAAGTGCGCGAACACCTCAGGCTCCGCGCGCTCCGTGATGAAGGCGTTCTCGGGCGCCGTGGGGTCTTCGTGCCCGAGCGCGATGCCGCAGGCCAGGATCTCGTGCTCCGACAGCGGCAGGTGCTCGCGCACGATCTTGTGGAACCAGGCGAACGCCGCCTGCGCGCAGGTATGCAGCCCCTGCGCCCGCGCCGCGACCATGATGTTCTGGATGAACATGCCCAGGTCCATGAAGCTGCCGGTGTTCAGACGGCGGTCCAGCGTGACGAGCAGACCGACCGGGGCATCGAAGAAGACGTAGTTGCGCAGCATCTGCCGCTCGCGCGCGGGCGCGTCGTCGCGTGCAATGCCCAGGGTGGCGTAAAGGCCGAAGCCGCAGCGGCGGCGGCGATCCAGGTAGGGCTCGACCCACTGGGTGGGATAGTAGGCGTACTCGGGCTGGTGGCGGTCGGGGTCGCTGGTGGCGGCCTGCACGATGGCGTCGCACAGGCGCTGCCTCGGCTCTCCGGCCACGGCATAGACGCGCCAAGGCTGCACATTGTTGCCGCTGGGCGCACGCGCCGAGACCTGCAGGATGTGGCGCACCGTGGCTGCGGGCACTGGCGTGGGCAGGAAGCGCCGCACGGACTTGCGGCTGCGGATGGCGTCGTCAACGTGCATGGCTGATTCCTTGTAGCAACCTTGGGCACCCGGTCAGCAGCGGACGTCCGACGACCTGCGGCGGCCTGTCGCCGCGCGCTGGACGCCGGATGCGCCTTGCGCTAATCTCGTGCGCATGGATTCTACCAAACGTCCGTTTGACTGGTTGCCTTCGCCGGACACCATCGCCGGGTCCAATCTCACGGCGTTCATGCGCCACGCCGGCGAACACGACCTGCCCAGCCTGCAGCGCCGCGCCGACGCCGACCCGGCCTGGCTGATGGAGCAGGTGTTCCGCTTCTGCGACTTCCGCTTCTACAAACCCTACGAGCGCATGCTCGACACCTCGCGCGGCATCGAGTGGGCGCGCTGGTGCGTCGGCGGCACGACCAACATCGCGCTCAACTGCATCGACCGCCACCGCGGCACGCCCACCTGGGACCGCACCTTCATCACCTGGGAGGGCGAAGACCCCAGGGCCCCGAACGCCCGGCGCGAGCTGAGCTACCGCGAGTTCGACGCCGAAGTGTGCCGGCTGGCCGGGGCGCTGGAGGCGCTGGGGGTGCAGCGCGGCGACCGCGTGGGCCTGTACATGCCCAACGTACCGGAGACCTTCATCGCCTTCTTCGCGGTGCTGAAGATCGGTGCCGTGGTCATGCCGCTGTTCTCGGGCTTCGGGCCGCAGCCGCTGGTGGCGCGGCTGAACGACGGCGAGGCCAAGGTCGTGCTCACGGTGGACGGCACATGGCGCCGCGGTACGCCCGGCGCGATGAAGTCGGTGCTCGACGAAGCGCTGGCCTCGGTACCCAGCGTGCGCCATGTGCTGGTGCTGCGCCACCTGGGAGCCGCCGTCGCCTGCCCGATGACCGCCGGACGCGACGTGGACTGGGCCGCGACCGTCGCGACGCAGCGCGCCGAGCGCGCCACCGCCGAGATGGCCGCCGATGACGCGGCGGTGCTGCTGTACACCTCGGGCACGACCGGCAAGCCCAAGGGCTGCGTGTGGACGCACGTGAGCTTCCTGGGCTCGATGGTCACGCGCGACATGCACATCTGCTGCGACTTCCGCGCCGGCGACCGCTTCTTCTTCATGAGCGACATGGGCTGGATGGTGGGCGCGATGTGTGCCTGCATCCCCAGCTACTTCGGCGGCAGCCTGCTGGTGGCCGAGGGCACGCCCGACTATCCCGACACCGGCCGCTTCTGGCGGCTGCTGCAGGACCACAAGGTCACCTACCTCGGCGTGGCGCCCACCTTGATCCGCGGCCTGATGCGCTACGGCGACCAGGAGGTCGAGCGCTTCGACCTCTCGGCGCTGCGCATCACCGTCTCCGGCGGCGAAGCCTGGACCGAAGCGCCGTGGCGCTGGTTCTTCGAGCATGTGTGCAAGGGCAAGCTGCCGTTCCTGAACATCGTCGGCGGCACCGAGGTCGGTGGCTGCAACTTCACTGGCAGCCTGCATCACCCGCTGCGCCCGGGATCCTTCGGCATGGGCGGGCTCGGCGTGGGCGTGGATATCGTCGACGATGCCGGCAAACCCGTGGGCCCGGGGCAGGTGGGCGAACTCGTGCTGCGCAATCCCAACATCGGCTTCACGAAGAGCCTGTGGCGCGACGACGAGCGCTATCTCGACAGCTACTGGCGCACCATCCCCGGACTGTGGGTGCACGGCGACTTCGCGATGCGCGACGCCGATGGCCTCGTGTACATCCTCGGCCGCAGCGACGACACCATCAAGGTCTCGGGCAAGCGCACCGGCCCGTCGGAGATCGAGACGCTGCTCACCGGCACCGGCAAGGTGTCGGAGGCGGCGGTGATCGGCGTGCCCGACGAGGTCAAGGGCTCGGCCATCGTCTGCGTGTGCGTGCCGATGCCGGGCGTGGTGGCCGACGACGCGCTCGAGCAGGAGTTGGCGGCGGCCGTGGTCAAAGGCATGGGCAGTTCGTACCGCCCGCGCCAGGTGCTGCTCGTGGCTGACCTGCCCAAGACGCGAAACATGAAGATCATGAGGCGCGTGGTGCGCGCGGTCTACCAAGGCAACAGCCCGGGCGATCTGTCGTCGCTGGTCAATCCGGAGGCAGTGGCCGAATTGCAGGCCCGCGTGGGCGGCTAACGGCATCTGGACGACGGCCCGCCGACGATTGGCCCCCCGCGTCGGCCGCCGACGCACACAACCGGGCAACCGGGCTCGCCGCGGCGTCGCTGGCGGTTCAGGCGGTGCAGGCGGTCACCTCGTGCGGCCCGGGGATGCGGGTGCCTGTGCGGCCGCACCGTCAGGCCGAGCGATCGTGGATCGTCTCGCCCGCCGCTCGGGCGGCGCCCGCGCGCTCGAGTTGCGCGAGCAGCTCGTCGACCCACGCGCGCAGCGGCTGATCCGCGCCGGCGCGGGCGTGAGTGCTCGCGAGGCAGGGCGTGCCGGCGGCCCAGGCATGCAGGGCCTCTCGCGCGATCGATCGGCAATCGAGCAGCTTGAACTTGATCAGCACCTTGGCGGCATGGCGCGCATGGCTCGCAGGGTCGGCGACGAAGCGCCCGAGGCGCTCGCGGGCGCGCGCCAGAACCGCCGCGCCGTACTCGAACGGGCGGCCGTGCCCGGGCACGACCCAGCGCGGCGCCAGGCGGTCGATCAGGTCGAGCGTCGCCGCGACGTCGCCAAATGCGGACTCGCCGTCGAGTTCCGGAAAGATCACGCCGAACCCGTCCTCCCACAGCGCGTCCGCGGAGATCAGGGTGCGCGATGCAGGCTCGAACAGCACCACGGCGTCCGGGTCGTGGCCCGGCGCGGCATGCACCTGCCACATGCGGTCGCCGAGCCGCACCTCGCGCCCGGGCACGAGAAGGTCGACGAATTGGAACCGCGGGCATTGCTGGCCCGTCGGCTCGTAGCCCAGCGCCTCCGAATCCCACCGCGCCACTGCATCGGCCAGGCCGGGCGGGATCGACGTGCGCAGCGCCGGGTACGCGGCCTGCAGGGCTGCGTTGCCGCCGCAGTGATCGCTGTGCAGGTGGGTGTTCAAGAGTCGGTCGAGCGCGCGCCCGCCGAGCGCCCGCGACACGAGCGCGAGCGATGTTGGTGCGTGCGTCCAGTAGCCGCTGTCGACCAGCGCCGTGCCGTCGGGGCCGCTGAAGAGCACGCTGTTCGACGACAGCCATCCACGCTCGAGCACCTGCATGCCGGGGGGAAATGCCGGCCGGCTCGGGCTCATGCGGCATCACTTTCGAAGGCGCCGCCCAAGGTTCACCGGCCCTGCCACACCGGCTTGCGCTTCTCGGCGAAGGCGCGCGGGCCTTCCTGCGCGTCCTCGCTGGCATACGCCGCGCGGTAGATGTTGTGGGCCAGCGCCATGCCCGCCTCGCAGCCGGCGCTCATCGCAGTGAGGATCGACTCCTTGCCCGCCATGACCGACAGCGGCGCGTTGTCGCGGATGCACTCGGCCAGCGCCTGCGCGCGCGCGCGCACCGCGTCGGGCGTGTCTTCCAGGTAGTTGATGAATCGCAGCTGGTGAAAGGTCTCGATCGGGTACAGCTCGCCGGTCAGCACCATCTCCATCAGCAGCGGCTGCGGCAGCATCCACAGCAGCGGGATCGCCCACGGGCTGCCGCGGCCGGCGATGCGCGTCTCGGTGATGCCGACCTGGGTGCCCTTCAGGCCCACGCGCAGGTCGGCGTTGAGCGACAGCATCATGCCGCCGGCGATCAGGTGCCCGGTCATCGCCGCGATGATCGGCTTGGCGACGCGGCGCTGGCGGGCGTGGAACGGGTCCTTCATCTTGGTGAGGATGTCCACGCCCTCCTCCTTCTTCACCCGCGAGGCCTCGCGCAGGTCCAGGCCGGCGCAGAAGGTGCCGCAGTCGGCCGAGGTGAGGATCGCGACGCGCACGGCCTTGTCGGCATCGACCTGGTCCCAGCAGTCGTACAGGCGGTTGGCCGCCGCCGGCGACAGCGCGTTGCGAATCTCGGGGCGGTTGATCTTGACCGTGGCGATGCCGTCGCGCACCTCGTAGAGCACGGTCTCCGCGTCGTTCATGGCGGCACTCATCGGGCCACCTTCCAGTTGGCTGCGCGCTTGCCCAGGAAGGCGGCGATGCCTTCGGCCGCCTCGGGCGTCTCCCAAGCATCGGCCAGCGCGTTGGCGGTGTAGTCCCGGCACTCGCGCGGTGGCCGGCCGTGCACGTCGTTGAACAGCTGCTTGGTCGCCGCGATCGAGCTCGCCGGCAGCGACAGCACGAGGTCGAGCTCCTCGTCGACCGCGCGGTCCAGCTCTTCCGGCGCGACGACGCGGTCCACCAGGCCGATGCGCTCGGCCTGCGCCGCGTCGATGAACCGCGTTGTCAGGCCGTAGCGGCGCGAGCGCGCCAGGCCGATCTTGCGCGCGACGTACGGTCCGATGTTGGCCGGCACCAGCCCGAGCCGCGCCTCGGTGAGCGAGAAGCGCGCGGTGCTGGCAGCGATGGCGACATCGCAGATGCAGGTCATGCCGAAGCCACCGCCGGTGGCCGGGCCGTTGATGCGGCCGATCACCACCTTGGGCAGGCGATCGAACTCGTAGAACAGCTCGGCCAGCGGCAGCGAGTCGGCGATGCGCTGCTCGCGGCTCTGCTTGAGCACGCTCTGCATCCAGCCCAGGTCGCCGCCGGCGCAGAACGACTTGCCTTCGCCGGTGAGCACCACGGCGCGCAGCTGCGCATCGGCGCCGATCGCGGCGACGGCGTGCAGCAGCTCGCGCACCACGTCAAGGCTCAGCGCGTTCTGGATCTCGGGGCGCGCGAGCGTGAGGCGGGCGACATACGCGCTGTCGCGCTCAAGGCGGATGGTCTTGTAGTCCAACGGGTTCTCCAGGCAGGTTGTCAGGTGGCCGCATCGGCCGGGGCAGCGTCGGGAGCGTCGGCGGCGGCGACGACCGCCACCACGCGGCCACGCTCCACGGTCTGGCCGGCGACGGCGCTCAGGCTGGCCAGCACACCGTCGTGCTCGGCGCAGATCTTCAGTTCCATCTTCATCGACTCCATCGTCACCACCACGTCGCCGGCGCGCAGGGCCTGGCCCACCTCGGCATGGGTGGCGAGGATGGTGCCCATCATCGGCGTGCGCAGTTCGCCGGACCCGGCAGAGCCGGCCGCCGCGCGGGCCAGGTAGGGCAGCACCTCGAGCAGGTGGCCGGTGCCACCCGCCTGCACGAACAGGCTGGTGCCGCGGCGGGCCAGCGCGAGCGGCTGCACCTCGCCGCCCTGCTCGCACTGCCAGCCACCGCCGGCTTGGGCGCGCAGGGCCAGGCGCAGACGCGTGTCGCCCACCTGCACGGTGGTGAAACCATCGGGTCCGGGGATGCCCAGGTGCACCTCGTGGACCGTCGCGCCGTCGCGCAGCAGCACCGCGGGCACGGCGCTCAGCGGGTCGTCGCCGGCGTGCATCTGCCAGCCGGTGACATCGGCCGCCGACCAGGCCCCCCAGTCGGGAGCGCGCGCGCGCTCGTCGAGCATCCACCACAGGCCGGCCGCAGCCACGATGGCCGGCGGCACCGCCTGGGCGGCGCGATCCGGCCGGGCCAGCCCATCGTCGATGCTGCGGGTGTGGAAGCTGGCGTCGCGCACCTCGGCCCGCGCCAGCAGCCGGCGCAGGAAGTCGGCGTTGGTGGTCACGCCCAGAACCCACGTCTCGGCCAGTGCGGCCTGCAAGCGGTCGAGCGCTTCGCCGCGAGTGGCTGCGCGCACCACGAGCTTGGCCAGCAGCGAGTCGTAATGCGGCGTCACCTCCGAGCCGGCGCGCACGCCGCTTTCGACGCGCACCCCACCGCCCGGGAAGGCGATCTGCTCGATGCTCCCGGTGGCGGGCAGGAAGTCGCGCTCGGCGTCCTCGGCGCACAGCCGCGCCTCCACCGCGTGGCCGCGCACGCTCACGTCGGCCTGGCGCACGGGCAGGCCAAGGCCTGCGGCCACGCGCAGCATCAGCTCGACGATGTCGATGCCGGTCACTTCCTCGGTCACCGGGTGCTCGACCTGCAGGCGCGGGTTGACCTCGAGGAACCAGTGCCGGTCGCCGGCGACGAGAAACTCGACCGTGCCGACGCCGCGGTAGGCGAGTCGGCGCGCGATGCGCAGCGCATCGTCGAGCAAGCGGTCGCGCAGCCCCTCGGGCAGCGGCGCCGCAGGCGCTTCCTCGATCAGCTTCTGATGGCGGCGCTGCAGCGTGCACTCGCGCTCGAACAGGTGGATCACCTCGCCACGGCCATCGCCGGCGATCTGCACCTCGACGTGGCGCCCGCGTTCCACATAGGGCTCGACGATCAGCGCCGCATCGCCGAACGCGCTGCGCGCCTCGCGCATCGCGGTGCCGATGGCGGCATGCAGATCGCCCGCCTGCCGCACGACGTGCATGCCCTTGCCGCCGCCGCCGGCCGCGGGCTTGAGCAGCACCGGCAGCGTGACCGAACGTGCACGCTCGGCCACCGTCTCGGCGTCGGCGCTGGCGTCCTCGCCGCCACCGAGCACGGGCACGCCGGCCGCGCGCGCCTCGGCCTTGGCCTGGCCCTTGTGGCCCAGCCGGCGCAGCGTATCGGCCGTGGGCCCGATGAACACCAGCCCAGCGGCTTCCACGGATTCAGCGAACGCCGGGTTCTCGGCCAGGAAGCCGTAGCCGGGGTGGATGGCCTCGGCGCCGGTGCGGCGCGCGGCGTCGATGACGGCGTCGATGCGCAGGTAGCTGTCGGCGGCACTGGCGCCGCCCAGGCCGATCGACAGGTCCATCACCGACGGATGCAGCGCATCGCGGTCGGCGCTGGAGTGCACGCCGATCGGCGCAATGCCCAGCCGACGGCAGGTGCGCGCGATGCGGCAGGCGATTTCACCGCGGTTGGCGATCAGGACGCGCTTAAGCAAGGCCAGCTCCCGCGGTGAAGTCGCCTGCCCCGCGCGCTGCGCGCGCCAGGCAATCTGGCTTCGCTGCTGCACCGGCCAAGGCCGGCGGGTCGCCACGATTGGCAATCAGGATTGTCTTGAACGAACATCAGCGCCCGCTCCAGCGCGGCGGCCGCTTCTCGTTGAAAGCGCGCACGCCCTCGAGCCGGTCCTGCGACGACACCAGCACGTTGTAAGCAGCGATGTCGAGCGCGTAGCCGCTGTGAAAGTCGACCTCGCCGCCGCGCGAGGCCGTCACCTTGGCGTAATGCACGGCCATCGGCGCGGCCAGCGCCACTTCGCGCGCTTCGGCCACTGCGGTGGCGAGCGCCTGGCCGGCATCGACCAGCGTGGTGACGATGTTCCACTGCGCGGCCTGCTCGGCGCCGAAACGGCGCGCGGTCAGCAGCAGTTGCTTGGCGCGCCGCGCCCCGGCCGCACGCACCAGGTTCTGGATGCCGCCGCCGCCGGGCATGATGCCGCGCCGCACCTCGGGCAGCGAGAACACCGCCGTGCGCGCAGCCACGATCCAGTCGCACATCAGCGCCAGTTCGCAGCCGCCGCCATGCGCATGGCCCTCCACCGCGGCGATCACGGGGCACGGAAAATCCTTCACCGCCAGCAGCACCTCTTCGGCCAGCTGGTGCTGGCGCCGCCACTGGTGGTCGGTCATGCCGTCGCGCTGCTTCAGGTCGCCGCCGGTGCTGAAGGCGCGCTCGCCGGCGCCGGTGACGACGAGCACGCGCAGGCCATCGTCGTAGGCCAGCGTGTGCAGTGCGGCCCGCAGCTCGACGAACATCTGCGTATTCATCGCGTTCATCACCTCGGGCCGGTTCAGCACCAGGCAGGTGATGCCGTCCTCGGCCTTGGTGCCGGGGGCCGGCTCGACGCGCAGCGTTTCGTAGGTGGCCATCGTGCGGTCTCAGAGCTTGTGAAGGTATGGATCGCACCCGCGCTGGGGCGGCCTTGGGTGCCCCAGCCCTTCGGGTGAGGGTCCAGAACAGGTCCACTCGTCGTTGCAAGGCCTCGCCGGGGCCCAACCGCGGCTGCGCCTTGCGCCCCGATTGGGCCTGTTCTGGGCCCTCACGCGGGTGCGATCCATGTCTTCACAAGCTCTCAGTACGAACGCGGCATGCCGAGCAGGTGTTCAGCCACCTGCGCCAGCACCAGGTTGTTGGAAATCGGCGCGGTCCGGAACAGGCGGCTTTCCTTCCACTTGCGCTCAATGTCGAACTCGCAGGCCACGCCGTAGCCACCGAAGGTGGTCATCGCGGCCTCGGCGGCCTCCCAGGCCGCCTCGCTGGCGAGGTACTTCACCATCGTCGCCTCGCGGCCGCAGGGCTGGCCGGCGTCGAACAGCGTGGCCGCCTTGTTGCGCATCAGCTCTGCGGCCTCGACGTTCATGTGCGCGCGCGCGATCGGAAACTGCACCCCCTGGTTGGCCCCGATCGGGCGGTCGAACACGATCCGCTCGCGCCCGTAGGCGGCGGCCTCGCCGACGAACCAGTGGCCGTCGCCGATGGCCTCGCTGGCCACCAGCAGCCGCTCGCTGTGCAGCGAATCGAGCAGGTAGTGGAAGCCCTTGCCCTCCTCGCCGATGCGGTCGTCATCGCTGAGCTCGAGGTTGTCGATGAACACCTCGAAGGTGTGGTGGTTGATCATCGTCCTGATCGGGCGCGCCTGGAGCGCCTTGCCGGCCTTGGCGATGTCGATCAGGAACAGGCTCAGTCCGTCGGTCTTCTTCTTCACCTCGGCGAGCGGCGTGGTGCGCGCGATCAGCAGGTACAGGTGCGAGTGGCTGTAGCGCGAGGTCCAGATCTTCTGGCCGTTGAGCACGTAGCCGCCGGGCACGCGGCGCGCGAAGGTCTTGATCGCCAGCGTGTTGGAGCCGGCGTCGGGCTCGGTCACGCCGAACGCCTGCAGGCGCAGGCTGCCATCGGCGATGCGCGGCAGCGTGCGGCGCTTCTGCGCCTCGCTGCCATGGCGCATGATCGAGGCCATCGTGTACATCTGCGCGTGGCAGTGCACGGCGCTGGCACCGTTCTGGTTGATCTCCTGGAGGATCAGGCAGGCGTCCAGCAGCGGCAGGCCGGCGCCGCCATATTCCTCGGGGATCAGCGCGGCCAGCCAACCGGCCTGGGCCATCGCATCGACGAAGGCCTCGGGGTATTGGCCGTCCTGCGCCAGCTGGCGCCAGTACTCGGGGCCGAAGCGCGCGCACAGTTCCTTCACGGCGGCGCGGATCTGCGCCTGGGTGTCGGTGTAGTCGAAGTTCATCGGCATGGGAAAGCGCCTCCTTCCGGTCGGTTCAGCCGATCACGCCCTGGCGCCGCAGCGCCGCCTGCGCCGCCGCATCGATGCCCAAGGCATCGAGCACGGCCGCGGTGTCGGCGCCCAGCGCCGGTGGCGCCACGGGCGGGCGGCCACGCTCGCCGCCGCTGTTGAAGGGCAGGCCGATGGCGCGGTGCCCGGGTGCGTGCAGCAGCGGCACGTCGGTCAGCAGCCCGAGGGCCTGAACCTGCTCATGCTCCAGCACCTGGGCCACGTTGTTCAGCTCGCTGCAGGGCGCGCCGGCCGCGCGCAGCAGGGCGATGCACTCGGCGGTGCTGCGCGTGCGCGTGTGCGCTGCGAGCGCCTCGTGCAAGGCGTCGCGGTGGCCCACGCGCGAGGGGTTGTCCGCGAAGCGCGCATCGCGCGCCAGCTCGGGGCAGCCCAGCGCGTCACAGATGCGCGCGAACAGACGGTCGTTGGCCGCCGCGATGAAGACCTGGCCGTCTGCCGTGTCGTACAGCTCGTAGGGCACCATCATCGCCATGCCCGAGCCCATCTTGCGCGGCAGCCGGCCCGTGGCCAGGTGGTTGGCGATCGGCACCGCCATCCACGCCAGGCCGGTCTCCAGCAGGCTGGCGCTCACGCGCAGGCCCTGGCCCGTGGTCGCGCGGCGCAGCAGCGCCGCCAGCACGGCCATCGCGGCCCACATGCCGGTGCCCAGGTCGATCAGCGAGACGCCCACCCGCGCCGGCTCGTCGCCTTCGTGGCCGGTGACGCTCATGATGCCGGTGAACGCCTGCATCAGCGGGTCGTAGCCGGGCAGGCCGCGCATCGGCCCGACCTCGCCGAAGGCGCTGATGGCGCAATAGACGAGCCTCGGGTTCAAGGCGCGCAAGGGTTCGTCGCCCAGGCCGCGTGCTTCGGCGCTGCCCGGCTTGAGCGAGTGCACCAGCACGTCGGCGCCTGCAGCCAGCTGCGCCACGATCTGCTGGCCCTGCGGATGCTCCAGGTCGAGCGAAACGCTCTTCTTGCTGCGGTTCAGTGCCGCGAACACGGTGGACATGCCGCCGATCTCGGGCGGCCGCCAGGCGCGCGCGTCGTCGCCGCTGCCGGGCCGCTCAATCTTGATCACTTCGGCACCGAGGTCCGCCAGCACCTGCGTGCAATAGGGGCCGGCGACGTTCTGCGTCAGGTCGATGACGCGCAGGCCTTGGAGGACACAGCCGAGCATCGCCGTCACATCCTGAACACGCCGAAGCGCGTGTCGCGTTGCGGCTGGCGGCCGGCCAGCTCGAACAGCAGGGCCAGCGTGTCGCGCGTTTCCAGCGGGTCGATCACCATGTCGCACCACAGGTTGGCGGCGAAGTTGTAGGGGCTGGCGAAGGCCTCGAACTGCTCGCGGATGGGCTGTTTGAAACGCTCGCGCTCGGCGTCCGTCCAGCTGGTGCCCTCGCGCTCGTGGATGCGGTCGCGCACCATGGTCAGCGTGGTGGCGGCCTGCTCGGGGCCCATCAGAGCGGCGCGCCCGCTCGGCCACATGAGCATCGCGTGCGGCTTGAACGGCCGCCCGCACATCGCGAGATAGGCCGCTGCGTACGAGCCACCGGTGATGAGCGTGTAGCGCGGCACGTTGGCCGAGGCCATGGCGGTGATGAACTTGGCGCCGTGCTTGGCGATGCCCTCGCGCTCGACCGCCTGGCCGACCATGAAGCCCGACACGTCGGCCACGAACAGCAGCGGGATGTCGCGCTGGCAGGCCAGCTCGATGAAGTGCGCCCCCTTCACCGCCGCCTCGGAGAAGATGACGCCATTGTTGGCCAGGATGCCGACCTGGAAACCCTTGATGCGTGCGAAGCCGCAGATCAGCGTGTCGCCGTACAGCGGCTTGAATTCCTGCAACTCGCTGCCATCGACCAGACGCGCGACGACCTCGCGGTTGTCGGTGGGGTGACGCGTGTCGGCGCTGACGATGCCGTAGATCTCGCGCGGATCGTGCAGCGGCGCGCGGCTCGCGGCGACGTCCCAGCGCTGCTTGGGCGGCGTGCCCAGGTTGGCGACGATGTCGCGCACGATCGCGATCGCGTGCCCGTCGTTCTCGGCCAGGTGGTCGGTGACGCCGCTGACGCGGCTGTGCATCTCGCCGCCGCCCAGCGTCTCGACGTCGACCTCTTCCTTGGTGGCGGCATACACCAGCTCGGGCCCGCCGAGGAACATCGCGCCCTGCTTGCGCACGATGACGGCGATGTCGCACAGCGCCGGCAGGTAGGCGCCGCCGGCGGTGGACGGGCCGTGCACGGTGGCGATCTGCGTGATGCCCTCGGCCGACATGCGGATCTGGTTGTAGAAGATCGAGCCGAACTGGCCATCGTCCGGAAAGATGTGCGCCTGCTCGGGCAGGTTGGCGCCGCCGGACTGGACCATCGTGATGCACGGCAGCCGGTGCTGCCAGGCGAACATCTGCGCCCGCACATGCTTCTTCGCGGTGATGCCGTAGTAGGTGGCGCCCTTGACGGTGGCGTCGTGGATCATCAGCATGCACGGCCGGCCGCTGACCAGGCCCACGCCGGTGATGATGCTGCCGCCCGGCGGCACGCCTTCATACAGGCCGTCGCCCGCGAGCTGGCCGAACTCCAGGAACGGCGAGCCGGGGTCGAGGACCGCGGCCAACCGCTCGCGCGGCAACAGCTGGCCGCGCTGCTTGTGCAGCCGGCGCGTCTTCTCGGGCCCGCCGATGAGCGCCCGCGCACGGCGTGCGTGCAGGTCGGCGATGCGCGCGAGGTAAGCCTCGCGGTTGCGCGCGAAGGCCTCGCCGCCGGGCGAGACCGTGGAGGGCATCACCGTCATCGCGGCGTCCCGAGTTCCTTGCGCTGGGATTGCGCAAAGCGTTGCAGGTGGTGGTCGATGCCGCCGTCGGCCTTCTCGAACAGGGTCAGCCGGCGGAAGTAGTGGCCGATGTCCAGCGCCTCGGTCATGCCGACGCCGCCATGCAACTGCAAGCCCTGCTGGGCGACGTAGCGCGCGCGCTCGCCGACCGCCACCTTGGCCGCCGACGCCGCGCGCGCCCGCTCGGCCGGTGCGGCATCGGCATGCAGCGCAGCCATCACCACCATCGAGCGCGCCGCCTCGAGCGCTGCGAACATGTCCACCATGCGGTGCTGCAGCACCTGGAAGCTCGCCAGCGGCGCGCCGAACTGCTGGCGCGTGGCCAGGTAGACGCCAGTCTTGTGCAGCACGGCCGTCATCGCGCCCAGCGCATCGGCGCAGGAGGCGATGGTCGCCTGGTCGTTGGCAAGCTCCAGCGCCTCCAGCGCGCGCGCCGGGTCGCCCAGCAGTGCCGCGGCGTCGAGCTGCACGCTGTCGAGCAGCAGCTCGCCGCCGGACACGCCGTCGTAGCGCCGGTAGGGTTCGATGCGCACGCCGGCCGTGCCCACCGGCAGCGCGAACAGCGCAAGGCCGGCGCGCTCGCCCGGGCGGCCTTCGAGGCGCGCGCTGACGATCGCCAAGTCGGCCTGCGGCAGGCCGACAACGCCGGTCTTGCGGCCGTCGAGCACCCAGCCGTTGCCGTGGCGGCTCGCGCGCGTTTCGACCCAGGCGAGCGCGGGGCCCGAATCGGCCTCGGTGCAGGCCAGCGCCAGCCGGCTGCGCCCTTGGACCACCGGCGCCAGCAGCGCCTGCTGCTGCGCGCCATCGGCCGCTGCAGCCACCGCCCGCGCCGCCAGCACGGTGGATGCGACGTAGGGCTCGATTGAGAGTGCCGCGCCCATCGCCTCGCACACCGCGATCAGCTCGGGCATGCCGCCGAAGCCGCCCACGGCCTGCGGCAGGCCCAGGCCCAGCCAGCCGAATTCGGCAAAGCGCGCCCAGTGCGCCGCCCGGGCCGCGGCGTCGTCGGCTGACGCCAGCCGCTTCGCGCGCGCGTCGAAGCGGTACTCGGCCCGGAAGTACTTCTGCGCCGCATCGCGCAGCATCTTCTGTTCGGGGGTGGGGTTCAGGTCCATGCGCGCGTCATCCGTTCAACGTGCCACGCCGGCCAGCATGGACTTGGCCAGCACCGTCTTCTGCACCTCGTCGCTGCCGCCGTAGATGGTGGCCGCACGCAGGAAGGCATAACGCTCCATCGCATGGGCATGGGGCGACTCGGCGAGCGTACCCTGCGGGTGCCAGGGCCAGGCCTGTTCAGCGCCAATCTCAAGCGCCAGCTCCGACAGCGTCTGCTGCACCGCGGTGCCCATCAGCTTGAGCAGCGACGACTCGGGTCCGGGCGCCTTGCCGGCGGCGGTGGCCGACAGCACGCGCAGGTTGGTGTACTCGAGCGCCATCAGGTCGATCTCGGCGCGCGCCAGCCGAGCCGACATGCCCGGCTGCTCGATCAGGCGGGCGCCACCCCATCCGCGCCCGGCGGCCGCGTGCAGCAGGTTGGCCATCGCCGCCTTCGAGTCGGCCACGCCGGCGATGCTGGTGCGCTCGTGCGTGAGCAGGTACTTGGCGATCTCCCAGCCCTGCCCTTCCTTGCCCACCAGGTTGCTGCGCGGCACGCGCAGGTCGGTGAAGAAGACCTGGTTCAGGTGGTGCTCGCCGTCGATCGAGACGATGGGGCGCACCTCGATGCCGGGGCGGTCCATCTCGATCAGCAGGAAGGAGATGCCCTCCTGCTTCTTGCCGGTGCTGGACGTGCGCACCAGGCAGAACATGTGCGTGGCCCAGTGCGCGTAGGTGGTCCAGATCTTCGAGCCGTTGACGAGGTAGTCGTCGCCGTCGGCGACCGCGGTGGTGGACAGACTCGCCAGGTCGGAGCCCGCGCCGGGCTCCGAATAGCCCTGGCACCACCAGTCCTCGCAGCGGCGGATGCGCGGCAGGTACTGCGCCTTCTGCGCCTCGGTGCCGAAGGCGATCAGCACCGGGCCCAGCATGATCACGCCCATCGACAGGCCCACCGGCGCGTTGGCGGCGGCGCGCTCCAGGTCGAACAGATAGCGCTGCGTCGGCGTCCAGCCGGGCCCGCCGTGCTCCTTGGGCCAGCCCACGACCAGGTAGCCCTGCTCGTCGAGGCGGCGCTGCCAGTGCACGATGTCGTCGCGCGTCAGCATCTGCCCGGTCTGGACCTTGCGCCGCAGGGCTTCGGGGGTGTTGGCCGCGAACCAGTCGCGCACGCCGCGCTGGAAGGCACGGTCCTCGTCACTGAATGTCAGGTTCATCGCGTGGCAAACCCTTTTCGAACGCCGGTCAAGCCGACGCGCCTGCAGCGCGGCGGCTTGCAGGCTCTCAAGGTGAATCGGCTCTGCCGGGCACCTTGAACCCCCGCGGGGGGCGGGCTGGGCGCAGCCCGGCCCTGGGGGCACTCAGAGGGAGATGCCGCCGCCGCAGATCAGCACCTGGCCACTGATGTAATTGGACTCGGGCGTGCACAGCAGGTACACCGAGCCCGCGGCCTCTTCGGGCGTGCCGCCGCGGCCGAGCGGGATGGTGCGCTCCATCATCGTCATCAGTTCGGGGTTGACCCCCACCTTGATCTGGCGGCCCTCGACGTCGATCGAGGCGTTGCCGCCGGCGGTGGCTTCGGTCAGGCGGGTCTTGATCAGGCCGAAGGCCACCGCATTGACGTTGACCTTGTAGCGCCCCCACTCCTTGGACAGCGCCTTGGTCAGGCCGATGATGCCGGCCTTGCCGGCCGAGTAGTTGGCCTGGCCGGCATTGCCGCCGGTACCGGCGACCGACGAGATGTTGACCACCTTGCGGAACACTTCCTTGCCGGCTTCGGCCTCGACCTTGGACTGGTGGCGGAAGTAGTCGGCCGCGGCACGCAGGATCTTGAACGGCGCCGTCAGGTGCACGTCGAGGATCGCGTGCCACTGTTCGTCGGTCATCTTCTGCACCACGTTGTCCCAGGTGTAGCCGGCGTTGTTGACGATGATGTCCAGGCCGCCGAAGCCGTCGATGGCGGTCTTGACGAACTTCTCGGCAAAGCCGTCGGCGGTGACGCTGCCGGCACAGGCCATGGCCTCTCCGCCCGCGGCCTTGATGGCGCCGACGGTGTCTTCGGCCGGGTCGGCGTCGAGGTCATTCACGACGACCTTGGCGCCTTCGCTGGCCAGTTTCATCGCGATGGCGCGGCCGATGCCGCGGCCGGAGCCGGAAACGATGGCCACATTGCCTTCGAGCTTCTTCATCGGGACTCCTCAGATTCTGGGTGGGGGTGGATGCGGCGGATCGGCGCCGGTCAGTCCAGCGCGACGATGGCTTCGCCGCTGAGCGTGACCTGCTCGCCATTGCGAGAGACCGTCAGCTCGATGCGCGCGCAGGGGCGACCGCGATAGTCGAGCTTCTCGACGACCTTGCCGCTGCACTGCACGCGGTCAGCGACCTGGGTGATGGCCGCGAAGCGCACGCCGTAGTTGAGCAGGCGGCTTTGCGGCACCCACTGGGTGAGCGCGCGCGCCAGGTAGGCCATCGACAGCATGCCGTGCGCGAAGACGTCCTTCATGCCGGCCTTGCGGGCAAAGTCGAGGTCGATGTGGATGGGGTTGTGGTCACCCGAGGCGCCGGCAAACAAAGCCAGCGTGGTGCGCGAGATCGGCGGCAGCTCGAGCATGGGCATGGCATCGCCCACGTTCACGTTCTTGGGATCGAAACTCATCGTGCGTCTCCTCCCGCTTCTCAACCGTGGCGCACGACAAGAATGCCGCGCATGTCGGCGACGTGCTCGCCGAGTTGGTTGGTGACCTTGGACTCGCGCACCACGAACTCGAGCAGGCCGCCCTTCTTGTCGTAGATGTCGGTGACCCTGGTCTCGATGCGCAGGGTGTCGCCGGCGCACACCGGGGCGTGGTAGTCGAAGTGCTGCTCACCATGCAGCACCTTGCCCAGGTCGATCTCGAATTCCTGGATCATCTTCATCGACACCCCGGCATCGCTCTCGGCGCCGAAGAAGAAGGTGGGCGGCGCGACGATGCCGCGATAGCCCGCGGCCTTGGCCGCGGCTTCGTCGGTGTGGATCGGATCGGTGAGGCCGATCACCTTGGCGAAGAAGGCGATGCGCCCCTTTTCCACCGTCCACAGCGTGGGCGGCGGCGCATAGCCGATGTGCTTCCTGTCGATCATGGGTGTTGGCCCTTTGTAGATGGCATTCAAGCCGCTTGGTACAGGGTCACGACGCAGGCGCCGCCGAGCCCGAGGTTGTGCTGCAGGGCGGTGCGCACACCCTTGACCTGCCGCTGCTCCGCCGTGCCGCGCAGCTGGTGCGTCAACTCGTAGCACTGCGCCAGCCCGGTGGCGCCCAGCGGGTGGCCCTTGGAGAGCAGGCCGCCCGACGGGTTGGTGACGACCTTGCCGCCATAGGTGTTGTCGCCATCGCGCACGAACTTCTCGGCGCCGCCCTCGGGGCACAGGCCCAGGCTCTCGTAGGTGATGAGCTCGTTCTGCGCAAAGCAGTCGTGCAGCTCGACGACGTCGATGTCCTTCGGGCCGATGCCGGCCGCCTCGTAGACCTTGCGGCCGGCCTCCTTGGCCATGTCGTAGCCGACCACGCGCATCATGTCGTGCGCCTCGAACGTGCTGGGGAAGTCGGTGGTCATGGCCTGCGCGGCGATGCGCACCTGGCGGTTCAAGCCGTGCTTCTTGGCGTAGCCCTCCGAGCAGATGACGGCCGCGGCGGCGCCGCAGGTGGGCGGGCAGGCCATCAGGCGCGTCATCACGCCCTCCCACATCATCGGCGCGGCCATCACGTCGTCCACGCTGACCTCCTTGCGGAACAGCGCCAGCGGGTTGTTCACCGCATGGCGGCTGGCCTTGGCGCGGATGGCGGCGAAGGTTTCGAGCCTGGTGCCGTACTTGTCCATGTGCGCCTTGCCGGCGCCGCCGAAGTAGCGCAGCGCGAGCGGGATCTCCGGGTGCCCGACCAGCTCGTCGGTGACCTGGTCGAACTGCTCGAACGGCGTCGGGCGGTCGGGGAAGGCGGCCTTGATCGCCCCGGGCTGCATCTGCTCGAAGCCCAGCGCCAGCACGCACTCGGCAGCGCCCGACTGCACCGCCTGGCGCGCCAGGAACAGCGCCGACGAGCCGGTGGAGCAGTTGTTGTTGACATTGAGCACGGGTATGCCCGTCATGCCCAGCGGGTACAGCGCGCGCTGGCCGCAGGTGGAGTCGCCGTAGACATAGCCGACGAAAGCCTGCTCGATGGCCTTGTAGTCCACCCCGGCGTCCTCGAGCGCCAGTCGCGCGGCCTTCTCGCCCATCACGTTGTACGGCTCGCTGGCGCCGGGTTTGGCGAAGGGAATCATGCCGACGCCGGCAACGATGACTGTGTGGCTCATGGAAGGCTCCTGGGGTTGGACAAGACAGAGATGCCGCGGGGCCGGCACGTGGCCACGGCGGGGTTCATTCGGCGAGCCATTGGCGCTCGACCTCGTGGCGCTGGATCTTTCCGGTGCTGCTGCGCGGGAACGCGGCCAGCTCGACGAACCGGATCTCCTTGGGAACCTTGTAGCCGGCGAGCTGCTCGCGGCAGCGGCTCAGCAGGGGCTCGCCGTCGGCAGCCTCACCCGGCTGCATGGCGACGAAGGCCACCGGCACCTCGCCCCAGCGCTGGTCGCGCCGGCGCACCACCACGGCGTCGGCCACCGTGGGCTGGGCCAGCAGCACGCGCTCGATCTCGGCCGGGTAGATGTTCTCGCCGCCGGACTTGATGAGGTACTTGGCGCGGTCGACGAAGTCCAGCGAACCATCGGCGCGGCGCAAGAACAGGTCGCCCATGTGAAACCAGCCGCCACGGAAATCGTGCGCGTTCACCTCGGGCGCGTTCCAGTAGCCGGAGAAGAGCGTCGGGCCGCGCAGCGCGGCCTCCCCGGGCGTGCCCGGCGGCACGTCCCGGTCGTCGGCGTCGACCAGCCGCACGCGGCAGAAGCCCGACTCGCGCTTCGCCAGGCTCAAGGGCACCACGCCCGGCGCCAGCAGAGCGCCGGAGGCCGGCGCGAGGCCGGTCTCGGTGGCGCCGAAGCTGTTGAGGTACGGCGCGCCGAGCAGGCCGGTCAGCTCGGCGATCTGCTGCAGCGGCACCAGGTCGGCCATCGCGCCCACCAGCCGCACGCCGCGCGGGCGCGTGCGGTGGCGCTTCAGACCCTCGATGAGCAGGTCAATCATGCCGGGCATCGCCACCAGCCAGCCGATCGTCTCGCTTTCGATCGTCGCGCACAGGCGATCGACGTCCAGCCCGTCCTGCACGATCACCTTGCCGCCGAGCATCAGCGTGGCCAGACTGAAGTCAGTGGCAGCCATGTGGAACAATGGGCTCCAGGCCACGTAGGCGTGCTCGGCCGTGATGCCGTACTCGGCGACAAAAGTCATCGCGCGCGCGACCATCGCGCGCTGGCTGATCACCGCGCCCTTGGGTAGCCCGGTGGTGCCGCTGGTGTACAGGATCACCAAACCCTGCTCGGCGTCGACCTCGAGCACGGGGTCGGTCTCGCTGCCTGCGCAGACGAAGGCTTCGAAGTCGGCGTCGAGCCCGATCACCGGGCAGTCCGACCAGCCGATGCGCGCCAGCACCTCGGCATGGCGCCGCGAGACGAACACCAGGCGCGGCGACACGAGGTGGAGGCAATGCGCCGCTCCGCCGTCCGCCAGCCGCCAGTTCAGGCAGGCCACGATGGCACCGATCTTGGCCGCCGCGAGCTGCAGCCCGATGTACTCGCGCCGGTTCTCCGCCAGCACTGCGATGCGGTCGCCGACGCCCACGCCGCCGGCCAGCAAGGCCTGCGCGATGCGGCAGGCCCAGCCATCGAGCTGCCCGAAGCTCAGGACGCCCTGCGCGTCCTGGATTGCGGGCGCGTCGCGGCGCACGACCGCTTGCTTGCGCAACAGGTCGGCCACGGTCAGGGGCATTGCCTCGCTCTGCATCCTGGATCTGGGTTGCCTTGGCTCGCGCCGGAGGAAGTGACGCCAAGTCTGGGGTCGCCCAAAGTCTACCTAACGCTTGACAGTTTCACAACGCCCCTTTACGCTTTTCGAAGAGTTCGAGGGTCCGGCCGGTTTCTGCGCCCCGCCCAAGATCCATCAGATCAAGGAGACAGTCTTGCATTCGTACACGGCGCTGCGCCACGAGACGCGGGCGCAGACAGCTTGGCTCACGCTCAACCGCCCGGACGCGATGAATGCGCTGTCCGACACCTTGTGCGACGAACTCGCCGCTGCCATCGACCGCATCGAGCGCGACCGCGACGTGCGCGTGGTGGTGCTCACCGGCGCGGGGCGGGCCTTCTGCGCCGGCGCCGACCTGAAGGGCGTGTTCGAAGGTGGCACCGCTGCGCCGGGCGATGGAGACCCGCTCAACGCCTTTCTCGACCGCATCGCCGGGATGATCGACCGGCTGCGCGTGCTGCCCAAGCCCACCATCGCCGCACTCAATGGCATGACGATGGCCGGCGGCCTCGAGCTGGCGATGGCCTGCGACCTGATCGTCGCCGCCGAAGGCGCGCGCATCGGCGATGCGCATGCCAACTTCGGCGTTTTCCCTGGCGCAGGCGGCGCGGCCGTGCTGCCGCGGCGCATCGGTCCCACGGCGGCCAAGTACCTGCTGTTCACCGGTGACACGCTGCCGGCGGCCGAACTGGTGCCGCTGGGTCTGGTGAACCGCGTCGTGCCCGACGCTGAACTCTTTGCCGAGGTGGACAAGCTCGCCGCGCGCATTGCCGCCAAGAGCCCGCTGGTGCTGCGCCGCATGAAGCAGGCCGTGGCCGACGGGCTGGATCAGCCGCAGGCCACCGCGTTGCGCATGGAGCGCCTGGTGCTCGAAGCCCACCGCCATTCGCACGACATCGGCGAAGGCCTCGCCGCCTTCGTCGGCAAGCGCAAGCCCGAATTCAAGGGTTACTGACCCTTCTCCAGGATCGCCCGTGAGCACAGCCCATCCTCCCGCCTACATCGCCGGCGTCGGCATGACGCCGACCGGCAAGTTCCTCGACCGCAGCATCAAGCAGCTCACCGCCGATGCCGTCAACGCCGCGCTGGCCGACGCCGGCCTGGCCGTCGCCGACATCCAGGCCGCCTACTTCTCCAACGCCACGCAAGGCGTGCTGGAGGGCCAGACCATGGTGCGCGGCCAGATCGCGCTGCGCCCGCTGGGCATCGAAGGCATCCCGGTCTACAACCTCGAGAACGCCTGTGCCAGCGCCAGCTCGGCCTTCAACCTGGCGGTGCAGGCGGTGCGTTCGGGCGAGGTGGAGGTGGCGCTGGCTGTCGGCGCCGAAAAGATGTTCTGCACCGACAAGGCCAAGATGTTCAGCGTCTTCGACGGTGCCTGGGACCTGCAGGACATCGAGGCCAACAAGACGACGCTGCTGGCCATGGGCCGCGGCATCGAGCCGCCCGAGGGCAGCACCTCCAAGGCACCGTACAGCCTGTTCATGGACATCTACGCCGCGTTCGGGCGCTTTCACATGCGCGAGTTCGGCACCACGCAGCGGCAGTTCGCCGCCGTGGCGGCCAAGAACCACGGGCACTCGGCGCACAACCCGCTGGCGCAGTACCGCAACACCTACACCGTCGAGCAGGTGCTGGCCGCGCCGCCGATCACCTACCCGCTGACGCTGCCGATGTGCGCGCCGATCAGCGACGGCGCCGCTGCCGCCATCGTCTGCTCCGAGTCGGCACTGGCGCGGCTGGCCGACCGGCGCCGCGCGGTGCGCGTGCTCGCCTCCGTGGTGGCCACCGGCAGCACGCGCAAGCCGGAGGACGTCGGCCAGCACGTCACCGTCAAGGCGTCCAAGCTGGCCTATGAGCGCGCCAGCGTGGCGCCACAGGACATCTCGGTGGCCGAGGTGCATGACGCCACCGCCATCGGCGAGATCGTGCAGTCGGAGAATCTGGGCTTTTGCGAGTTCGGCGCCGGCGGTGCACTGGCCGAGAGCGGGGCCACCACCATCGGCGGGCGCATCCCGATCAACACCTCAGGCGGGCTCGAGTCCAAGGGCCACCCGATCGGCGCCACCGGCATCGGCCAGTTGCACGAGCTCGTCACGCAGTTGCGCGGCGAGGCCGGCTCGCGCCAGGTGCAGGGAGCACGGCTGGCGATGGCCGAGAACGGCGGCGGCCTCTACGGCATCGAGGAAGCCGTGTGCTCGATCACCATCCTTGGCCGTTGAGGCTGCGCCGCGCATGAATCCCTCGGGCAAGGTCGCGATTGTCACCGGAGCAGCCTCCGGACTGGGGCGTGCCGTCGCCGAGACGCTGCTGGCCGCCGGGGCCCGCGTTGCGCTGTTCGATCACGACGCCGATCGCGGCGCCGCGGTGGCGGCCGCCGCCGGCGAGGCGGCGCTGTTCGTGCCGGTGGACGTGACGATCGAGGCCCAGGTCCAGGCCGGTATCGACCGTGCGCTCGGCGCGTTCGGCGCCGTCCACATCTGCGTCAACTGCGCCGGCGTGCCCGACGCCGCCAAGACCGTGGCCGACGGCAAGCCCTTCCTGCTCGCCATCTGGGACAAGGTCATCGCGGTCAACCTGACCGGCACCTTCAACGTGCTGCGCCTGGCCGCGGTGGCCATGACGCGAAACGAGCCCGAGGACGGCGAGCGCGGCGTGATCGTCAACCTGTCCTCCGGCGCGGCGCACGACGGGCAGATGGGACAGGCGGCCTACGCCGCCAGCAAAGCCGGTGTCATCGGGCTGACGCTGCCGGTGGCGCGCGACCTCGCCGAGCATGGCATCCGCTGCGTGGCGGTGGCGCCGGGGCTTTTCGACACGCCGATGGTGGCCGGCCTGCCGAAGAAGGTGGCGCAGGCGATCGTCGATCGCATGATCCTGTTTCCGCACCGCATGGGCAGCCCGGCCGAACTCGCGCAGCTGGTGCGCAGCGTGATCGAGAACGCCTACATCAATGCCACCTGCCTGCACATCGACGCTGGCGCGCGCATGAGTGCCCGCTGAGGTCCGCCCAGGCAACCGCAACGAAGAACGAGCCGACCATGAACTTCCTGCCGACCGAAGAACAACGCCTGGCCGTCGAGGGCTTCAACCGCTTCCTCGACACCAAGCTCGAGCCCATCGTGCGCCGCTACCAGCCCGACAAGCTGATCGAGAAGGAGCGCATGCTGGAGATCTTCCAGATGATGCTGCCCTACGGCATGGGCGGCAACGGCCTGATTTCCGAGGCTCACGGCGGTCTGGGCATGCCGTGGCTGACCTACGCGATGATGTACGACAACCTTGCCCGCGTGTCGGGTGACGTCGCCATCTCGCTGCTGATCCAGCAGCTGGGCGCCTACTCGCTGGAGGTGTGCAGCAACGACGCGATGCGGCAGAAATACCTGCCGCGCATGCTGCGCGCCGAGATCATCGCCTGCAGCGGCATCAGCGAGCCGGGCGTGGGCAGCAACGTGGCCGAGGTCACCTGCCGCGCCAAGGCCGACGGTGACCACTTCATCGTCAGCGGCGAGAAGACCTGGATCTCCAACGGCCACTACTCCGACTTCTGCATGGTCATCGTGCGCACGTCCGACGAGGGCGCGCGAGGGCTGTCGATGATCCTCGTGGACCGCCAGGAGCACGGTTACGAAAGCCGCAACATCGACAAGCTGGGCCTGAACAGCACCTCCACGGCGCAACTGTTCTTCGACAACGTGCGCGTGCCGGCGGGCAACATGATGATCCAGGCCGGCACCGGGCTGAAGAACACGCTGGTGCTGTTCGAGAAGGCACGGCCCATGGTCGGGCTGACATCCGTGGGCATCGCCCAAGCGGCGTTGAACAAGGCCATCGCCTACGCAAAAGAGCGCCGCCAGCACGGCAAGCCGATCGGGCAGCACCAACTCATCCAGGCCATGCTGGCCGACTCGGCGATCCAGCTCGACGCCGCGCGCCTGCTGATCTACCGTGCCTTCGACCTCATCGACCACGGCGTGCGCAGCGAGGTCGAGAGCGCGATGGCCAAGTGCTATGCCACCGAGATCGCGGTCGATGTGGCCTCCAAGGCGGTACAGATCCATGGCGGCAACGGCATCACCAAGGACTTCGGCGTCGAGTTGCTGTTCCGCAACGCGCGCATGATGACCATCCCCGACGGCACGACCGAGATCCAGAAGCTGATCATCGGCCGCGCGCTGACCGGCCTCAACGCCTTTGCCTGACGTGACTTCGCCAGCCCGATCGTCCAAGGCCGCTCCTGTGCTGAAGGCCGAAGGCGTGACTTTGCGCTTTGGCGGCGTCACGGCGCTGTCGGAAGTCAGCATCGAGGTGCATGCCGACGAGATGCTCGCCGTGATCGGGCCCAACGGCGCGGGCAAGAGCTCGCTGCTGAATGTGCTCAGCGGCTTCTACCGTCCGCAGCAGGGCCGGCTCGTCTACGAGGGCCGCGACCTGCTCGGCCGCCCGGTGCACGAGATCGCGCGCCAGGGCGTGGTGCGCACCTTCCAGGGCACGCACCTGTTCCCCCACATGACGGTGCTGGACAACATCCTCATCGGCCGCCACGCGCACATGCGCGGCGGCTTGCTGCAGGCCTTTGTCTACTTCCCGTGGACACAGCGCGAGGAAGCCCGGCATCGCGCGGTGGCCGAGGACATCATGGATTTCCTCGAGATCGAGAACATCCGCCACCAGCCGGTGGGCTCGCTTGGCTACGGCCTGCGCAAGCGCGTGGACCTCGGTCGCGCACTGGCGATGGAGCCCAAAGTGCTGCTGATGGACGAGCCCATGGCCGGCATGAACACCGAAGAGAAGGAGGATCTCGCCCGCTTCGTCATCGACGTGCGCGAGGCGCGCCGCATCCCGGTGGTACTGGTCGAGCACGACATGGGCGTGGTGATGGATCTGGCCGATCGCGTGGCCGTGCTCGACTTCGGGCGCAAGATCGCCGACCGCACGCCTGCGCAGGTGCAGGCCGACCCGGCGGTGATCCAGGCCTATCTCGGGGCCGCCGCATGAACAACCCGCAGGTCACGCTGAAGCAGGCCCGGAGCGCCGCACCGCCGCTCACCCCGGCGCGCACGGGTACAGCCGCGTCGGCCGACACCCTGACGCCGACGCCGATGCAAACGCTGCCGCAGATGCTGCTGGCCCACGCGCGCGCGCGGCCGCAGCAACTGGCCCAGCGCGTCAAGCGCAAGGGCATCTGGCGCTGCCACAGCTGGGCCGACGTGCTCGATGCCGTGCGTGCCCTCGCACTCGGCGCGGCGACGCTCGGCCTGCAGCGCGGCGACACCGCAGTGGTCATCGGCGAGAACGAGCCGGAGCATTTCTGGTCGCTTTTTGCCGCGCAATCGCTGGGCGCGAAGACCGTGTCGGTCTATCCCGACGCCACCGCCGACGAACTGCTCTACCTGTGCGAGGACTCGCAGGCGCGCTTCATCTTCGCGCAGGACCAGGAGCAAGTCGACAAGGCGCTGGCCATCGCCGGCAAGCTGCCGGGCCTGTGCGGCATCGCCTACTGGGATGACTCGGGCATGTGGTCGTACCGGCACGACCTGCTGCATGCCTTCGAACCGCTTTGCGCCACCGGCCGCAAGGAACACGAACGACACCCCAATCGGTTCGTGGAGGCCGTCGCGGCCGGTCACGCTGACGACCTGGCGCTGCTGACCTACACCTCGGGCACCACCAGCAAGCCCAAGGGCGTGATGATCAGCCACCGCTGGCTGGTGGACAACGCGCACCGCATGCGCAGCGCGCTGCCGCTGGAGCCCGGCATGGAGTACCTGTCGTACACGCCGCTGGCCTGGATCACCGAGCAGCTGCTGGGCGTCACGCTCGGGCTGCTGCTGCCGCTGGTGGTCAACTTCCCCGAGGGCCCGGACCAGGTGCTTCCCAACATCCGCGAGCTGTCGCCGCACATGGTGCTGTTCGGGCCGCGGCAGTGGGAGAGCATCGCCGCCACGATCGAGGCGCGCATGCTGCACGCCGGCCGCTTGCCGCGTGCGCTTTACCGCTGGAGCGTGCGGGTCGGCCACGCCGTGCGCGTGGCGCGGCTCGAGGGCCGCGCGGCACCGCTGTGGGCACGCCTGCTGCTGCCGCTGGCCGAGGTGCTGACGCTGCATGCGGTGCGTGACCAGTTCGGCCTCCTGCGCGCGCGCATCGCCGTCTCCGGCGGCACGGCGATGGCGCCGGACGTGTTCCGCCTGTTCCATGCACTGGGGGTACCGCTGCGCAACATCTACGGCTGCTCGGAGTTCGGCCTCGTCGCCGGCCACCGCGGCGAGCGCTACGACCTGGAGACCGTGGGGCCGTTGTTGACCGTGGCGCCCGGCTACGGAGCCCCACTGGAATCCAAGGTCGATGCCAGCGGCGAGCTGCTGCTGCGCGGCGGCACCGGCTTCCTCGGCTACTGGAACAAGCCCGAGAAGACCGCCGCGCTGGACCGCGACGGCTGGTTCGCCACCGGCGACGCCGTGCGCGTGACCGAGCGCGGCGAGATCGTGTTCCTGGACCGCGTCGAGCACCTGGTCCGGCTGTCGAGCGGGCACGCCTATCCGCCGCAGTTCATCGAGACGCGTTTGCGCTTCTCGCCCTTCATCAAGGACGTGATGGTGCTCGGCGACGCGACGCGGCCCTGGGTGGGCGCGCTGGTCAACATCGACATGGGCGTGGCCTCGCGCTGGGCCGAGGAGCGGCGCATCGCGTTCTCCACCTTCACCGACCTGTCGCAGCGGCCCGAGATCCGCGCGCTGGTGCGCGAAGAGATTGCGCGCATCAACGCCTTGCTGCCGGAAGGCTCGCGCGTGGTGCGTTTCGCCAATTTCCCGAAGGAACTCGACCCCGACGAGGGCGAGCTCACGCGCACGCGCAAGCTGCGCCGCGAGTTCCTCGAGCAGCGATACCGCGCACTGATCGACGGCCTCTACGCCGGCGAGACCGACATCGACTGCGAGATCGCCGTCACCTACCAGGACGGGCGCCAGGGCGTGCTGCGCGCCAAGGTCGTCGGCACGGACGTGAACCAGGCGGGCAGGACATGATCATCGAGTTCCTCAACTACGCCATCAACGGCGCCCTGCTCGGCCTGCTCTACGCGCTCGTGGCGATGGGCTTCGTCGTCATCTACCGCGCCAGCAAGGTGTTCAACATGGCCACCGGCGAGATGCTGGTGCTCGGCGCCTTCCTTGTGTGGTGGGCGGTGGCGTCGCGCGGGCTGCACCCGGCGCTGGGCATCGCCGCGGCGCTGGCCATCGCGGTGCTGGTGGGGCTGGCGATCGAGCGGCTCTTCTTCCGCCGCCTGATCGGCGAATCGGTGTTCTCGATGATCATGGTCACGATCGGCCTGCTGATCCTCACGCGCGGCCTGGTGCTGGTGATCTGGGGGCCGCAGGAGCGCGCCTTCCCGGCACTGATTCCGCTCGAACCGCTGATCTTCGGCGAGATGATCGTGCCGCGCTCGCTGGCCGCAGCCGGCGTGGTGGCGGTGGTCTTCGCGCTCGCGCTGCACTGGTTCTTCAACCGCAGCCGCGCCGGGCTGGCCATGTCGGCGGTGGCCGAGGATCACCAGATCGCGCTGTCCATGGGCATCAGCGTGCGCCGCTCGATCGCCTTCGCCTGGGCGCTGGGCGGCGTGCTGTCGGTGATCGCGGCGATCGTCTATCTGAGCGGCAAGTCGCTGACCTTCCTGTCCTCCGAGATCGGCTTCGCGGCGCTGCCGGTGGCCCTGCTCGCCGGGCTGGAGTCGATCCGCGGCCTGCTGCTCGCCGGCCTGATCGTCGGCGTCGTCCAGGGGCTGACCTCGGCCTACGTCGACCCGCTGATCGGGGGCAATGCCGCCTCGGTGGTGCCCTACATCTTCATGCTTGTCGTGCTCGCCGTGCGCCCCAACGGGATGTTCGGCTGGAAGCGCATCGAGCGGGTCTGAAGGAGTTCGCCCACGATGGACCCCTCCGGCACCTTCTTCACACGCTACGAGCACGACAGTGCCCTCGTGCGCACGCGCGCGCAATGGTTCGCGCTGGTGCTGTTCGCAGCCGCCTTGCTGGCGTTTCCGTGGCTGGCCTCGCCGCGCCTCGTGGCGGTGGCCAACCTGATGCTCACCACCGCCATCGTCGTCGTCGGGCTGCAGATCACCACCGGCTGCGCCGGGCAGATCAACCTCGGACAGGCCGCGTTCATGGGCGTGGGCGCCTACGGCGCCAGCGTGATGGAGGTCAAGCTCGGCCTGCCGTTCTGGCTGGCGGTGCCGGTAGGCGGCGTGCTGGCGGCTACGGCCGGCTGGGCCTTCGGGCAGACCGCGTCGCGCATCAAGGGCTTCTACCTGGCGCTGACCACCATCGCCGCGCAGTTCCTGTTCGTCTTCGTGGTGCTGAACCTGCCGTCGTCGTGGCTCGGCGGCGTCAATGGCTTCAGCCTGCAGCCGGCGCGGCTGGGGCCGATCGTCTTCGACACCGACCGTTCGCTGTACCACCTCTTCCTCGCCGCCACCGCGCTGATGGTGTTCGGCGCCTTCGGCATCATGCGCAGCCGACACGGCCGCGCCTTCGAGGCCGTGCGCGACGACGACGTGGCCGCCGGCATGATGGGTATCGACGTCGCCGGCACCAAGGCGCGTGCCTTCGTGATCGGCGCCTTCTACGCCGGCATCGGCGGCGCGCTGTGGGCCTACCAGATCCGCTTCGTCTCGGTGGACCAGTTCACGCTGTTCAACTCGATCTGGTTCATCGCGATGATGATCGTCGGCGGACTGGGCTCCATCGTCGGTGCACTGGTCGGCACTGTGGTCATCCGCGCCGTGCAGGAGACCATCACCAGCGTCGGACCCGACCTGATCGAACGCTTCCCGTCGCTCAGCACCGATCTGGTCTTCGCCAGCATGAACGTATTCCTGGGGCTGGCGATCACCGGCTTCCTGCTGCTCGAGCCCAAGGGCCTGATGCACCGCTGGAACATCTTCAAGGCCACCTATCGCTTGTGGCCCTTCCCGCACTGAACCGAACCACCCACCCGCGCCGACACCGGCGCTTCACCCACGAGGAGATCCTCATGCATCGGCGCCATCTCGTTTCGAGCGGCCTCATGTTCGCCGCCGGACTCACCTTCGGCCCGGTGGCCTCGGCGCAGACCACCGTCAACATCGCCGCCCTTGCCGACTTCGCGGGGCCCTACGCCAATGTCATGAACGACATGCAAGGCGGCCGGCTGGCCGTCGTCGATTGGTGGAACAAGGAAGTCGGCGAGAAGATGGGCGTGCGCATCGCCGTCAAGACCTACGACACCCGCTACGACGTCGCGCAGACCGCGAGCCTGTGGCCCGGCATCAGGGCCGAGCTCAAGCCCGCGCTCGTGCTGGGACTGGGCGGCCCAGACGCGGCGGCGCTGCAGCAGCGTCTGCCCGAGGACAAGGTGCCGATGCTGTTCGGCACCGCCGCCTATGGCTTCGGCTGGAAGCCCGGTCAATGGGTGCTGAACGTGCGTCCGACCTACCCGCACGAGGCGGCCGGCTTCCTCGAGTGGTTCCGCACCAGCAGGCTCGAGGGCAAGCGGCCGGTCAAGGTGGCGATCATCACCTCGGAGGCCACGCCGGCCTATGCCGACATGGCCAAGGGGTTGCAGGCCTATGCCAAGGCCCATCCCGACAAGGCCACCTTCGTCGAGTCCGTCTGGACCGAAGTGCAGCCCGCCGACCTGACCCTGCAGGTGCGCCGGCTGGCCAACGCCGGCACCGACGTGATCGTCATCCAGACGAATACCGCGCAGGCCGTGGCCACCAAGCGCGCGCTGCAGGCGCTGGGCAGGAACATCCCCATCATGCTGTCGCTGCACAACGGCGTGCTCGCCTCGTCCAGGGCGCTGGGCAATCCGAACGGCTTCGCTGGTGACTTCGAGGTCGGTGCCATGGCCGACGCGAGCGAGGACGACACGCCGGCGCGGAAGTTCTACACGATGCTGCAAACCCAGCACGGCCTGAAGTCGAACTGGAACTCGATGACGATGCTCGGCCTCGGGCAGGCGATCGTCGCCGTGCGCGCCGTCGAGGCCGCCGCCAAGGCCAGAGGCGCCGCCGGCGTCACCGGCGAGGCCGTGCAGGCGGCGCTGCTGGGCACCACGTTCAGCGGCGCACAGCTGATGGGCATCCTGCCCGGCGTGGACTTCAGCCCGGAAAACCCGTTCCCGACCGGGGCAGCGAAGGTGAACATTGCCACGATGAGGGACGGCAAGGTCGTCCGCGTGGCCGCGGACGCCCCGGTGCCGACGATCCCGAAGTGGTGAGCCGGAGGCCGGCATGAGCCAGCCCGCCGTGGCCGAGGCGCCGCGCGTCGAGACCCCGGGCGCAGCGGGCGCTGGCCCGGCAGCAGGCGCCGCCACGGCGCCGCTGCTGGCGCTGCTCAACGTCGAGGTGCTCTATGCCGAGGTGATCCTGGCTCTGAAGGGCGTGTCGCTGCAGGTCGCACCGGGGGGATGCGTGGCGCTGCTCGGCGCCAACGGCGCCGGCAAGAGCACCACGCTGAAGGCCGTCTCGGGGGTCATCGATTCCGACGACGGGCGCGTCTCGGGCGGCAGCATCGCCTTCGAGGGCCGCCCCATTCACGGTCACGACACCGCCAGCATCGTGCGCGGCGGCCTGGTGCACGTGATGGAGGGCCGGCGGGTGCTGCCGCACATGACCGTGGAGCAGAACCTGATCATCGGCGGCCACATGTTCCCCAGTGCCGCGCGCATGCGGCGCGCCCTCGACGGCGTGTACCAGGCCATCCCGCGCCTGGCCGACCTGCGCGCACGCACCGCCGGCTACCTCTCCGGCGGCGAGCAGCAGATGCTGGTGATCGGCCGTGCCATCATGGCCGAGCCCAAGCTGATGCTGATCGACGAGCCCTCGCTGGGCCTGGCACCGCGCATGATCGACGAGGTGTTCGCGGTGCTGCACCGGCTGCGCGCGCAGGGCCTGGCGCTGCTGATCGTCGAGCAGAACACGCGCGTGGCGCTGGAGATCGCCGACTACGGCTACGTGATGGAAGGCGGACGCATCGTGCTCGAGGGCCGCGCCGACGAATTGCGGGCCAACGAGGACGTGCGCGAGTTCTACCTCGGCCTCGACCGCGAAGGCGGCCGCAGGAGCTTCCGCGACGTCAAGCACTACCGCCGGCGCAAGCGCTGGCTGGGTTGAACCGAAGCGTCATGAAAGGCAAGCAATGCCGGGTCCGCTGCAGGGTTTGAAGGTCATCGAGTTCGGCGGCATAGGCCCCGGGCCCTTCTGCGCCATGATGCTCGCGGACATGGGGGCCGACGTGATCCGCCTGGACCGCAAGGCGGACAAGGGCAAGGACCGGGGCGCGCCCGGCTTCCTCGCCTCGGGCCGGCGCAGCGTGCTGCACCGCGGCCGGCGCTCGGTGGCGGTGGACCTGAAGGACGCCGCCCACCGCGACAAGGTGCTGGCGATGATCGACGGTGCCGACGTGGTGATCGAAGGCTACCGCCCGGGTGTGCTGGAGCGCCTCGGCCTGGGGCCCGACGTGCTGCTGGCGCGAAACCCGCGTCTGGTGGTCGGGCGCATGACAGGCTGGGGGCAGGACGGACCGCTCGCGCAGGCGGCCGGCCACGACATCAACTACATCGCGCTGTCGGGGGCGCTGGCGACGATCGGCCGCAAGGAGGGCGGGCCGGTCGCGCCGGCGGCGATGGTCGGCGACTTGGGCGGCGGCGGCATGATGCTCGCGTTCGGCATCGTCTGCGCGGTGCTGGAGGCACGCACGTCCGGCAAGGGCCAGGTGGTGGACGCGGCCGTGCTCGACGGCGCAGCCCTGCTCACCTCGATCGTCTGCGAGTTGCGCGCGCTGGGCCTGTGGCGCGACCAGCGGCAATCCAATCTGCTCGACGGCGGCTCGCACTTCTACGACACCTATGAATGCGCCGACGGGCGGTGGATCTCGATCGGCTCGCTCGAACCGCAGTTCTACGCCCTGCTGCTGCACAAGCTCGGCCTCGACCAGGATCCTGACTTCGCGCGCCAGCGCGACCCTGCGGCCTGGCCGGCGCTGAAGGCCAAGATCACCGCCCTCTTCCGCACGCAGCCGGCGGCACACTGGTGCGCGCTGATGGAGAACACCGACGTCTGCTTCGCCCCGGTGCTGACCACCGCCGAAGCCGCTGTGCACCCGCACAACGTGGCGCGAGCCACCTTCTTCGAGAGCGAGGGCGTGGTGCAACCTTCGCCGGCACCTCGCTTCAGCCGCACCCCCGCGGCGCGGCCGGCGCCGGCGCCTTTCATCGGCGAGCACGACGAAGAGTTGCTGGGTTGAGCGCGCCAGCGGCCGTGTGACCGAGGGGCACGACATGCAACTGGGTTTGAAGGACCGGGTCGCCATTGTCACCGGCTCGGCGCGCGGCATCGGCGCCGAGACGGCGCTGGCGCTGGCGGAAGAAGGTGCGTGCATCGTCGTCACCGACATCGACGGCGACGCCGCGGCGGCGCATTGCGCGGCGCTGCAAGGCGCAGGCCATCGGGCCATCGCCGTGGCCGCCGACGTGACGCGCCAGGCCGATGTCCAGCGCCTGGCGCAGGCCGCGGTGGCCGCCTTCGGTGGCGTGCACGTGCTCGTCAACAACGCCGGCTTCGCGCGCGATGCCCGCATCACCCGCCTCAGCGAAGCGGACTGGGATGCGGTGGTCGACACCGTGCTCAAGGGCGCGTTTCTCTGCACCCAGGCCGTGGCGCCGCTGATGGCCGCAGCGAAGTGGGGGCGCGTCGTCAACATCTCCTCCCGCGCGCACCTGGGCAACCCCGGCCAGGCCAACTACTCGGCGGCCAAGGCCGGCATCCTGGGCTTTTCGGCGGCGCTGGCGCTCGAACTCGGCCGCGACGGCATCACCGTCAACACCATCGCGCCGGGCTTCATCGAGACCCATGGCGTGCGCAAGCTGCCCCACTACGAGAGGATCCGCGACAACGCGCTCGCCCGCACACCCATCGGTCGCCTGGGCGTGCCGCGCGACATCGCCGCCGCCGTGTGCTTCCTCGCCAGTGATGCAGCCGGGTACATCAGCGGCGCCACGCTGCACGTGACGGGCGGACGCTATGCCACCTGAGGACACCTGAAGGAGCCGACACCATGGGCATGCCGCTGCTGCATGCGCTGCGCCTGAACGCACGCCGCCTGCCGCACCGCGAGGCGCTGCGATTCGGAGAGCAGGCATGGCGCTATCCCGAACTGCTGGCGCGTGCCGAGCGCGCCGCGTCGGCGCTGGCGGCGCTGGGCATCGCACCGGGCGAGAAGGTGCCGATGCTGTCGTTCAACCATCCCGACATGCTGGTGGCCTACTTCGCGCTCACCGGCATCGGTGCCGTGCCGGCGCCCCTGAACTACCGCCTCGCGGACGACGACCTGCGCCACGGTATCGCGGCCGCGCACGCGCGCTTCGTGCTGCTCGGCTCGGGCTTCGCCGAGCGCTCCGGGGCGCTGGCCGATGCCGCGTGGCAGCCGATCGTGTTTGCCGACTCCGCGCGTGACGCGCCCGCGGGCGCCTGGCGATGGGACGAACTGCTGCAGTCCGCCGCGCCAGCCCCGCCCCACGGCCGCGAGGGCAGCACGATCATGCTGCACACCTCGGGCACCACGGGCCGGCCAAAGGGCGCCTTACGCTCTCGCTTCGGTTTCGAGGAGCGCGCCATCGCGCAGCGCTTCGGCATCGACGACCGCACATTGGCCGCCCTGCCGCTGTGCCTGAGTGCCGGCTGCGTCTATACGCTGCTGCCTTTGTACCTGGGCGCCAGCGTCACATTGCTCGAGCACTTCGACGCCGGTGCGGCGATCGAGGCGATCGAGCGCGAGCGCATCACCTCCACCATGCTGCTGCCGGCGATGCTGCAGGCCATGGTCGAGCACCCGCGCTGGCGCGATGCCGACCTGTCGAGCCTGCGCGTCGTCCAGTCAGGAGCGGGCACGCTGTCAAGCGCCCTCAAGCGCCGGCTGCTCGACCGCCTGGGCGAAGGCGTGCTCAACATCTATGCCGCCTCGACCGAGGTCGGGCCCTATGCCAACCTCGACGGCGCCGACGTCGCCCGCCAGCTGGTCGGCAACTGCGTCGGCCGGCCGTTCTTCGGCGTCGACCTGAAACTGCTGGACGACGACGGGCGCGAGGTGGCAAGAGGCGAGGTGGGCGAAATCTGCTGCCGCAGCGACTCGCAGTACGACGGCTACTTCGAGGACGACGCCCTCACCGAAAGCACGCGCCGCGGCGACTACCTCACCGTCGGCGACCTCGGCCGCATCGACGCCGACGGACTGCTGCATTTCGTCGGCCGCAAGCGCGACATCATCAAGAGCGGCGGCATCAACATCTACGCCTCCGAGATCGAGCAGGTGCTGCAGCAGCACCCGGCGGTGGCCGAGGTGCACTGCATCGGGCTGCCCGACGATCGGCTGACCGAGTTGATCTGCGCCGTGGTCGTGCCGCTCCCCGGCGCCGCGCCCGCAGAAGACGAACTGGTCGCCTTCGCCGCCGTCCGACTGGCGGCCTACAAGAAGCCGCGCCGCATCGTCTTCATGCGCGAGGTGCCGAAGAACCTGACCGGCCGCGTGCTCAAGGCCCAGCTCGTCGAGCTGGTGCTCGCGCGGCCCGCGGCGCAGCCGGAGTAGCTTCATGCAGCTGACGAGCGTGGGTCCCGAGCCCTGCTTCTTCGAAGACCTGGAGATCGGTGCCGCCTTCGACAGCCCGACGCGCACGGTGACCGAGGCCGATGTCGTCAACTTCGCGGGCCTGTCGGCCGACTTCAACCGCCTGCACGTCGATGCCGAGTATGCCGCCGGCACGCCCTACGGCCAGCGCATCGCGCACGGGCTGCTGGTGCTGGCGCTGATGTCGGGGCTGGTCACGCGCATGCAGCTCAACCAGCACCTGGAGCCCAGCCTGATGGGGCTGCTCGACATCCAGTGCCGCTTTCCGAGGCCCACCTTCATCGGCGACACGCTGCGCGTGCGCGTGGAAGTGGCGGCGAAGAACGAGACATCGAAACCCGACCGCGGCGTGGTGGCCTTCCGCCGCCAGGTGCTCAACCAGCGCGGCGAGGTGGTCGTCGAGGGGACCTGGAAGCTGCTCGTGCGCCGCCGCCCGGCGTGAGCGTGCCGGGCCCGCGCGCGCGCGCCGCCGCTCGGCCCATCAGCAGCGCCGGCAGCAGCGCGACCACGAAGATCAGCCCGACCAGGAAGAAGCCGTCGCGATAGGCCACCACAGCACCCTGCGCGGCGATCACGCGGCCGAGGTAGTTCGCCGCCCCGGCCTGCCACAGCGCCGAAGTGGCATCGCTCTGTGCCAGCAGGCCCGTCACGCCGCGCATGAGCTCGGCGGTCGTGCTGTTGGCGGCATCCTGCGTCGCGGTGTAGGCGTCGATGTGCAGCATCATGCGCCGCTCGAGCGCGATCGACAGCAAGTTGACGCCGAGCGCGCCGCCGAGCTGGCGGGTAAAGTTAAGCACGCCGGAGCCCTGGCCGACCAGTTCCAGCGGCAACGCCTTCAGCGCCCCGGCGCTCAGGCTGGGCATGATGAAGCTCAGCCCGATGCGGCCGAGCACGGTCCACCAGGCAAACTGCCAGAACGACGTGTGGGTGTCCGCGCCCGCCATCAGGAAGGACGAGACCGCGAAGATCACGAGCCCCACCATGATCGTCGTCGCGTAGGCCGGCGCCCGGTCGATCAGCCGCCCGGCGATCGGGAACATCACGCCCATCACCAGCCCCGAGGGCATCAGCAGCAGGCCAGCGCGCGTCGGCGTGTAGCCCTGCACGGTCTGCACGAACAGCGGGATCAGGTAGGTCGAGCCGAAGATTCCGGCGCCGAAGATGAACGACACGATCGCCGCGCCGGCGAAGCTACGCTTGGCGAACAGGTGCAGCTCGAGCATCGGCGAGGGCGTGCGCAGCTCCCACGCCAGGAACGCAGCACCCGAGACCGCCGCGACGATGAAGGACGTGAGGATCGAGTTGGACGCCCAGCCGTTGCGCTGGCCGTGCGAAAGGCCGTCGAGAAGCGTCCACAGGAACACGGCCAGCAGGGCCAGGCCGATCCAGTCGAAGCGCCGTGCCGGACCCGATCCGGCGCGCCCGGGCAGCAGCTGCGTCCCGAGCAGCAGCCCGGCGGCGCAGAACGGCAGCGGCATGAAGAATACGTAGCGCCAGCTGAAGCTGTCGACCATCAGGCCACCGATCACCGGGCCGAGCGCCGGGGCGAGCACCACCCCGATGCCATAGATGCCCATCGCCGACCCGCGCTTGTCGGGTGGAAACACCTGGAAGATGACCTGCATGGCCAGCGGTTGCAGAACGCCGGCCGCGCCGCCCTGCAGCACGCGCGCCACGATGAGTACACCTTCGGAAGGCGCGAGCCCGCCGAGGATCGAGCCGGCCACGAACACCAGCAAGGTCATCAGAAAGGTCACGCGCTGGCCGAAGGTGTCGACCATCCATGCGTTGAGCAGCATCGTGCCGGTCATCGCGGCCAGAAAGCCGGCCGACAGCAGCTGTGCCTTGTCCTGGCCCATTCCGAAGGCACCCATCATCGCCGGCAGGGCGACGTTGACGATGGTCGAGGAGAGCACGGTGGCGATGGTGGCGGTCATGACCGTCAGCGTCGCCCACCAGCGATACGAAGGACCGTAGCGCGCGAACAGCTCCTCGGCGCTGTCGGCGGCCGGTGCGTCGCCCGGCCGCGCCGCGGGCCGTTCGATCACGCTAGTCATCGGTGCGCACCTCGACCTCGACCATCATGCCCGGCTTGAGCAGGCCGTCGATCTGCTCGATGGCGATGCGCACCGGCAGGCGCTGCGTGATCTTGGTGAAGTTGCCGCTGGGGTTGGGATTGGGCAGCAGTGCGAACTCGCTGGTGGCCGCGTGCCCGACCCGCTCGACCGTGCCCTCGAGCGTGCGCCCCGGGAGCGCGTCGACGCTGACCGTGACCGCCTTGCCGGGCCGGAAGTGGCGCACGTCGGTCTCTTTGATGTTCGCTTCGATGCGCACGCGCTGCGGGTCGTGCACGATCATCAGGCGCTGGCCGGGGGTGACGTATTCGCCCCGGTCGACGAACACGCGGTCCACGACGCCGTCGAAGGGCATCGCGATGACGCGGTCATCGAGCTCGAGCTGCGTGCGTGCGTGCTGCGCGCGCAGCCGTTCTTCCTCGGGCGCGAGCGTGGCCAGCTGACGCTGCAGCACGGTGATGTTCTCGCGCCCCGCCCGGGCCTGCGCCAGCGCAGCGCGCGCGCTGCACGTTGGCCTCGGCGCTGGCCGCCTGCTGCCGCGCCGTCTCCACGGCGGCGAGCGTCTGATCCTGGCGCAGCCGCGTGACCATGCCCTGCCGCACGAGATCGACGACGCGGTCGTTCTCCGCCACGGCAAGCACGCTTTGCGCCTGGGCCGCGGCCAGCGCCGCCTCCGCGGCCTTGACCGCCGCCTCCTGCGCCGCGACTTCGCCGCGGGTCTGGCGGTCGGCCAGCGTGATACGGGCGCCGATCTCCTCGCGGCGCGCCGGCACGCCGGCCAGCTGGGCTTCGATCTCGCGCGCCTGCATGCGGTTCTCGCGATCATCGATGCGCGCCAGGGCCTGGCCCTTGCGGACCGCGTCGCCTTCGGCCGCCTCGACTGCGGCCACCCAGCCCGGCAGCCGGCTGCTGATCACGACCATGTCGGCCGCGATGCGGGCGTCGGTCTCGCTCACGTGCGTGAACTGGTGGAACAGCCAGCGCGCGGCGCCCGCCACGGCCAGCACCGCCATCGCGATGGCCGCACCGCGGCGCCACGAAAGCCGCCCGGGCTGCCGACACGGCGCTGCCGCGCTCGGGTGCGGTCCCGCAGGACCGCCCAGCGCTGGCGGCTCTCCGGCCTGTGTCCCGCCGACCCCGCGCCTGTCCACATCGGGAACGCGATCGACTACCGGCTCCATGGTCTTAACGACGTTTGCGGTCAGGCGCGTCCCTGATCGGCCGCGCCCGCCCGCCCAGCCGATCGGCCAGCGTCTCGAACACACGCAGGCAGGTGTCGATGTCGGCATCGGGGATGCCGGCAAAGATTTCGCCGCGAACCTCTGCGGTCGTGGCCGCGATGCGTTGCAGAACCGGCCGGGCCTTGCGCGTCAGCCGCAGCGAGTTGCTGCGCCGGTCGGCCTCGGCGGTGGACCGCTCGACGAGGCCTTCATTCTCCAGGCGGTCGAGGATGTGAACGAGGGTCGGCGCGCGCACGCCCATGGCGTCGGCCAGTTCGCGCTGCGTCACCGGCCCGTCCATCCGGGACAGGTGAAACAGGGTCAGCCAGCGCGACTCCGTCAGCCCGAACACCGCCAGCCGGCGGTCGACCTCGCTGCGCCACGATCGGGCGAGCGTGCCGATCCACAAGCCGAACGATTCCTGGGCAGACGACACCTGTAACAACCTCCAGCGCAGCCTGCTGGCGACGATTGATTAGTATGATAATAATCCATATTCAACGCATTGGGCCCGGTCGGTCGATGCCGCTGCCCTGTTGTCACACAACGCGGCCCGTGTACCGGACCATCTTCTTCTCATACGATGGCACCCGCGAGTCGCGCGAAGCTCTGCGCCAAGGGGTCAGGCTGGCGCGCAGCACGGCGGCGGCGGTCCACCTGCTGGCCATCGTCGCGACCGACCGGGGCCGAACCGCCGGCCGAGGGTGGATCGCCGTCGGGCTTGACGGAGATCGAGCGCGACGAGGTTCGGCGCGTACTGGACGAAGGCGCGGCACAGCTTCGCAGCGGCGGCCTTCGCGTCCCGGTGCATCTGGTCCATGGCCACGCGGCCGAGGAGATCGGCCGCGTGGCGCGTGACGTCGGCGCCCTTCTGCTCGTCGTCGGGCAGCGCGAGCAGGGGCGGCTGTCGCGATGGTGGCGCGGATCGGTCGGCGCGTTGCCACCGACGCACGCGCCATGCAGCAACCTTGCCGCTGTATCGCTCACGGAGCAAGGCTGGACCGCGCCCGCCCTCAACGAAAGCGCGAGAAGTCCGGTTTGCGCTTTTCCAGAAACGCGGTGGCGCCTTCCATCTGCTCGCCGGTCTCGAAGTAGTTCGGTGCCACCTCTTCGATCAGCTCCTTCATGTCGCGCTGCATGATCGGCGCCATGTGGTGATAGAAGGAGCGCTTGAGGATGCGCAGGCAGGTGGGGCTGAGTGCCAGCAACTCGTCGGCGAACTTGCGCACCTCCTCGTCGAGCTTCTCCTTGGGCACCACCGAGTTGACCAGGCCCCACTCCAGCGCCTGCTGTGCCGTGTAGCGACGGCACAGCATCCACAGCTCGCGGGCGCGCTTGTGTCCGAGCACATTCGCTGCGTGCGAGACGATGTAGCCGCCGGCCGGTGAGCCCACGCGCGGCCCGTTCTGGCCGAAGATCGAATGATCGGCCGCGACCGTGAGGTCGCAGAAGTACGCGATGTGGTGGCCGCCGCCGATGGCGTAACCGCTCACGCGAGCGATCACCGGCTTGGGGCACTCGACGATCTGGCGGTTGAAGGTGAAGTTCAGGTCCTCCAGCCCGCTCTTGCCGCCGCTGCCCTTCTCCCAGTTGACGTCGCCGCCGACGCAGAACGCACGGTCACCGGTGCCGGTGAGCACGATCACGCCGACCTTCCTGTCGTTGGCCGCGACATCCAGCAGCCGCTGCATCTCGACGATGTTGTCACCTGTGAAAGCGTTGAGCTGCTTGGGCCGGTTGATGGTGAGGGTGGCGACGTAGTCCTTGACCTCCAGATAGACCTCTTTGTCCGACATGTTCGTGAATCTCCGGTTGAGATGAAGGGAGGCTCAATTGAGCTTGATGTTGGCGTCGCGCACCACCTTGCCCAGACGCGCCATCTCGGAACGGATGTGCGCCGCGAACTCCTCGGGCGTGGAAGTGGTGACCTCGCCGCCGAAGGCGGCCAGGCGCTCGCGCGTCTCGGGCAGTGCCATCACTTCCAGCACCGCCGCGTGCAGGCGCTCGATCACCGGCCGCGGCGTGCCCGCAGGCGCCAGCAGCCCGACCCAGGCGGTCGACTGAAAGCCCGGATAGCCGGACTCGGCCACCGTCGGCAGCTCGGGCAGCACCGCGAGCCGCTTCGGGCTCGTCGCCGCCAGCGCCTTGAGCTTGCCGGCCTTGACGTGCGCCGTCGACGACGACACGCTGTCCACCAGCACCGGTACCTGGCCCGCGATGACATCGCCCACCGCCGGTGCACTGCCCTTGTAAGGGATGTGCAGCATGTCAATGCCTGCGGCGGCCTTGAAGAGTTCGGCCGCCAGATGCGTGGACGTGCCGTTGCCCGACGAGGCGTAGCTCAGCTTGCCCGGCTGCGACTTGGCCAGCGCCACCAGTTCGGCGAGGCTGTTCACAGGCACCGCCGGGTGCACCGAGATGATGTTGGGCACTGCTGCGAGCAGGCTGATGGGCGCGAAATCGGCCACCGGGTCGTAGGCGAGCTTGCCGAACAGTGCCAGGTTGGCGCCATGCGTGGCATTGAAGCCGATGAACAGCGTGTAGCCGTCGGCCGGCGAGCGCGCCGCCGCCTCGGCACCGATGTTGCCGCCGGCGCCGGCCTTGTTGTCGATGACGATGGGCTGCCCGAGCCGGTCGGCCAGGCGCAGCGCCAGCGCGCGCGCCACGTTGTCGAGAACGCCGGCTGGCGTCGACGGCACGATGATGCGCACCGGCTTGTCCGGATAGCGCGTTTGCGCCCAGCCCGCGTGTGGCACCGCCAGGGCGAGTGTGGCGAAGGCGGCCATGAGGATTGTCAGTCTGCGCATGGCGCTCACTCCTTGGCGGTGGCGGCGGCACGTTGCCGCGCGAAATCGATGAACCAGTCCAGGCTCGCCGGGTTGGCCATCGCGTCGCGATGGGCGACCTTCTCCGCTGGCTGGCCCAGAAGCAGCTTCTTCACCGGCACCTCCAGCTTCTTGCCGGTGAGCGTGCGCGGGATCTCGGGCGCCTGGATGACGTCGTTGGGCACATGGCGCGCCGACAGCTGCTCGCGGATCGCGCCCTTGATGCGATCCACCAGCCCGGGCTCGAGCGTGCTGCCCGGCCGCAACGTCACGAACAGCGGCATCCAGCTCTCGCGACCGAGGTACTCCAGGTCGACGACGAGGCTGTCCATCACCTCGGGCAGCGCCTCGACCACGCGGTACAGCTCGCTGGTGCCCATGCGCACGCCGTGGCGGTTGATGGTGGCGTCGCTGCGGCCGTAGATGACGGCGCCGCCGCGCGGCGTGATGCGCAGCCAGTCGCCGTGCCGCCACACCCCCGGGTAGACGTCGAAGTAGGTTTCATGCAGGCGCTTGCCGCCGGGGTCGTTCCACAGGTAGAGCGGCATCGACGGGATGGGCGCCACGCAGACCAGTTCGCCCACCTCGTCGATCAACTCGCGGCCGGCGTCGTCCCAGGCCTCGACGTCGGCGCCGAGGCAGCGCGCCTGCATCTCGCCCACGTAGACCGGCAGCGTCGGCACGCCGCCGACGAAGGCGCCGGCAAAGTCGGTGCCGCCGGACATCGGCGTCAGCCACACGTCGCGGCGCACCTGCTCGTACACCCAGCGATAGCTCTGCGGCGCCAGCGGTGAACCGGTGGCGCCGATCGTGCGCAGCCGCCCCAGCGCCGCGAGCCGGCGCGGCTCGATGCCGTTCTTCTCGCACATCGAGAAGAACGCCGCGCCGGCGCCGAAGAAGTCGAGGTTCATCTCGCCGCAGAAGCGCCACAGCGTGCCGTAGTCGGGCCAGGCCGGGTTGCCGTCGTAGACGCACATCACCGCGCCGACCAGCAGCGACGCGACGTTGAGGTTCCACATCACCCAGCCGGTGGTGGTGTACCAGTGGAAGCGGTCGCCGGGCAGCACGTCGTTGTGCAGCGCCATCGTCTTGACGTGCTCGATCAGGATGCCGCCATGGCCGTGCACGATGGCCTTGGGCAGGCCGGTGGTGCCGGAGGAATAGACCACCCACAGCGGATGGTCGAAGGCCAGCGATTCAACGCGCAGCGGCGTTGCGCGGGCGACCGTCTCGGCCCAGGCCACGCCGCGCGGCCAGGCCCGTGCATCGGCGGCCGCGTCGAGATATGGCACCAGCACGAGATGCTGCACGCTCGGCAGGGACTCGAGCAAGCTCGAGACGACCTCGCGCCGGTCGTGCGCCTGGCCGCTCCAGCGGTAGCCGTCGACCGCGATCAGCACCTTGGGTTCGATCTGGCGAAACCGGTCGACCACCGCCGCCACCCCCATCTCGGGCGAGCACAGCGACCACACCGCACCCACGCTGGCCGCGGCGAGGAAGGCCGTCACGGCCTGCGGGATGTTCGGCAGGTAGGCCACCACGCGGTCGCCGGGACGCACGCCCTGCCCGCGCAACCATCCTGCCAGTGCTGCCGTTTCGCGTTCGAGCCGCTCCCACGAAACCTCGTCCCTGGCGCCGGCTTCGTTGCGGAAGATCAGCGCCGGCCGCTCGCTGCTGCGCTGGCGGAAGATCTGGTTCGCGTAGTTCGTGCGCGTGTTCGGGAACCAGCGGGCCCCGGGCATCGAGCGCTCGGCCAGCACCGGTTCCCTTTCGCCCTCCAGCGGAAGGTCGAAGTACTCGACCAGGGCTCCCCAGAACGCGTCGATGTCGCCGACCGACCAGCGCCAGAGGGCGTCGTAGTCGGCAAAGCGCAAGCCCTTCGCTCGCGCGAGCCAGTCCTGGAAAGCGGTGATGCGAGCCGCCGCCGAGCGCTTGGCCGTGGGCTGCCAGATCGGCGGGTTGTCGTCGTCAGCCGTCATGCTGCACCAGCAGATCGAACGGCATCGATCTTAAGCGAACAAGTGTTAGTTTGAGTCGATGCCGACCCTAGGGTCACCACGGGGGCTCGATCCGTTGACGCGCCGGACCCGACTTGCTACCGTGGACCTTGATAGGAACGATCGTTCCGATATGTGAACAACTATGGAGACACTCGAGACCCGCTCCATGCCCCTCGACGCATCGCAAGATGCGCCCGCCGAGATGCCTGCCCGGGTCGATGCGCCTGCCCGGGTCGATGCGTCTGCCCGAGTCGATGCGGCGCCGATGTCGCTGTCGCGGGTGCTGAACCTGCTGCGGCTGCTGGCCGCAGAGCCCGCCGGCCTCACGCTCGCGCAACTGCACCCGATGCTCGGTGCAGCCAAGACCAGCGTGCACGCGCTGCTGCGCGGGCTGGTCGGCGAGGGCTACGTGCAGCGCGACGGCGCGATTCATCGGCTCGGCCCGCAGTCCTTCGTGCTGGGTGCCGCATTGGTGTCGGCGCGCTCGCTGGCGACGCTGGCGCTGCCCTTCCTCCATGAAGCCCAGGCGAAGTCGAGCGAGACGGTGGTGTTGGCGGTGATCGACAGGTCCGCCGGGACGCTGACCTACATCGAGATCGTCGAGAGCCAACAGCTGGTGCGCTACTCGGTGCCCGTGGGCACCACGCGGCCGCTGTATGCGACTTCTTCCGGTCGCGTGATGCTCGCGCACCAGGACCCCGCCTGGCTGGCCGAGTACCTGCGGACGGTCGAGCTGCGTCCGTTGACCGCCAAGACCCTGACCGACCGCCGCCAGCTCGCCCGCGTCATCCAGCGCACGCGCGAGCAAGGCTGGGGCTCGACGCTCGGCGAGGTGACGTCAGACGTCGCCGGCTTCGCAGCCCCGGTATTCGATTACGACGGTCGCGTCGACGCCGCCATCATCGTGGCGGCTCCGCTCGACCGTGGCCGTGCAGCCGCCCAGCGGCTCACGGCCGCCGCGCAGGAAGCCGCGGCCGGTCTGTCCAAGGCGCTGGGCTATGCAGCCCGGCATTCACCCGTCGCAGGAATGAAGCGCAAGACCGCATGAGCAACGAACTCCTCTACGAAGTCTGTGACGGCATCGCCGTCGTCACCATCAACCGCCCCGAGCGCAAGAACGCGATCAACCGCGCCGTGCGCGAGGCCATGTTCGAGGTCTGGCCGCGCTTCGAGGCCGACGATTCGGCGCAGATCGCGATCCTGACCGGTGCAGGCGACACCTTCTGCGCCGGCATGGATCTGGTCGAAGCCGCGGATACCGCGCTGCGCATCCCGCCCCGCAACTTCATGCCGGTCCTCGGCGAGACCATCGAGGTCACCAAGCCGGTCATCGCTGCCGTGCAGGGCTACGCCTTTGCCGGCGGCTGGCTGCTGGCGCAGATGTGCGACCTATGCGTGGCCGACGAAACGGCCCAGTTCGCCATCACCGAAGGCCGCGTGGGCCGCGGCATGCCCTGGGCTGCACCCCTGATCCACATGCTGCCGCAGCGCATCCTGATGGAAGTGGCGATGACCTGCGACCCGCTGTCGGCCCGGCGCGCCTACGAGCTCGGCTACGTCAATCGGGTCACGCCGCCGGGGCAAGCCCTGCAGGGCGCCAAGGAACTGGCCGCGCGCATTCTCGTCAACGCGCCGCTCACGGTGCGTGGCGCCAAGGAAATGGTGCGCATGGCCACCGAGATGGGCCGCACGGCGGCGCTGCGCGCGTCCTGGCGTGCCTTCGACGCTGTGTATCTCAGCGAAGACGCGCTGGAAGGACCGCGCGCCTTCCGCGAAAAGCGCAAGCCGCAGTGGAAAGGACGTTGACATGATTGCGAACACCTCCTACTCGCCCCTCTCGCCTCTGGCGCGAGTCCCCGTGGCCATCGGCCGCGTCGGCAGCGCGCCCGGCCTCACCGCCGCGCTGGCGGAGCGCGCCGCCGCGTGGCGACACGAGGCGCTGGACGCCGACGTGCGCGAGCTCGTGCGCCAGTGCGTGCTCGACTGGATCGCTGTGTGTCTGGCCGGCGCCCACGAACCGCTGACGCGCATGCTCGCCGAAGAGGCGCGCGAGCATGGCGGGCACGCGCAGGCCACCGTCGTCGGCCAGGGCTTCGCCACCAGTTGCCGGCAGGCCGCCCTGGTCAACGGCGCCGCCTCGCACGCGCTCGACTTCGACGACGTCAACATGAGCTTCAGCGGCCACCCGAGCGTGGTGCTGGTGCCGCCACTGCTCGCACTGGCGGAGGCGCGCGGCGCCAGCGGGCCGGAGTTCATGGCGGCCTTCGTCGCCGGCTACGAAACCCTGTGCCGCATCGGCGCGGCCGTCTCGCCGGGCCACTACGCGGCGGGGTTCCATGCCACCGCCACGCTCGGCACCTTCGGCGCCGCGGCCGCCTGCGCGCACCTGCTCGGCCTGCGCGCCGACGACACCGCGGTGGCGTTGGGCATTGCCGCCACCGAGGCGGCGGGCCTGAAGTCGATGTTCGGCACGATGTGCAAGCCGTTGCACGCCGGCAAGGCGAGTGCCGACGGGCTGCTGGCCGCGCAGCTGGCGGCGCGCGGCTTCACCAGCCGCGTGGACGCGATCGAGGCCAGCCAGGGCTTCGCATCGACGCATGGCCCCGACTTCCATCCCGATGCGGCCTTGCGCGACCCTGCAGGCGGGCTCTACCTGCGTCAGAACCTGTTCAAGTACCACGCCGCCTGCTACGGCACGCATGCGGCCATCGAGGCCGCACGTCAGCTGACCGAGCGCCACGAGCTCCGTGCCGACGATGTGATGCGCGTCATCGTGCACGCGTCCGACGTCAGCGACGGCGTTTGCAACATCGCCGACCCCCGCAGCGGCCTCGAGGCCAAGTTCAGCCTGCGCCACACGGTCGCGATGGCGATTGCCGGCGTGGACACGGCTTCGCTGGCGAGCTTTTCGGACGCCCAGACCGCCGACCCCGATCTGCGCCGCCTGCGTGACCGCGTGCGCGTGGAACTGCACGCCGATTGCGCCGAGATGACCAAGGCCGAAGTGGTGATCAAGACGAGCGACGGCGCCACGCTTCGCCAGCGCCACGACGCCGGCGTGCCGGCCGCCGACCTGCGTGCCCAGCGCGCGCGGCTGGAGCGGAAATTCCACTCGATGGCGGCGCCGTTGGTGGGCACCGATGCGTGCAACGAATTGATCGAGCTCGTGGACCGCCTCGACGAATTGCCCGACCTGTCGCCGCTGGCCGGTCTGCTCGCCGGCGCTCCCTTCGACGCAGCACGGCACTGAGGCAGGCATGAACTTCCTAGACGAAGAGCGCCAGGCCTGGAAAGACTCCGTCCGCCGCTGGCTGGATCGCGAGGTCGGCCGCGAGTATGTGCGCAAGTGCGATATGGATCGCGCCTTTCCATACGAGGCCTACGAAAAGGCGGCCAAGCTCGGCTTTCACCGCCTGCTGGTACCGGAGGCAGACGGCGGGGATGGAGGCGACGTGTTCTCCTACGCGCTGATGTGCGAGGCGCTGTCGGCCTACGGCGTGGACTTCTCGGTGGCCATTGCCGGCGGCATCTTCACCGCGATGAACTTCTCGCTGCACGGCACAGAAGATCAGAAGCAGCGCTTCCTGCAGCCCTTCATGCGTGGCGAAGTCCGCTTCCCGATCTCGATGTCCGAACCCGGCGCGGGTTCCGACGTGGCCAACGTGCAGACGCGCGCCGAAGCGCGCGGCGACCACTACGTGCTCAACGGCCAGAAGCTGTGGTGCAGCGGCGCGGCCAACCGCGGCGCCGTGATCCTGATGCTGGTGCGCACCGCACAGACGCCCGACAAGCGCGACGGCCTGAGCGTCTTCATCGTCCCCAACGACCTGCCGGGCCTCACGATCCGCCCGCTGCAGACCCTGGCGCGCCGCTCGGTCGTGACGACCGAGATCTTTCTCGACAACGTGCGCGTCCCGGCGGCCAACATGCTGGGCGCGCCGGGCGAGGGCTTCAAGATCATCGCCGGCGAACACCTGGCGCTCGAGCGCGTGGCGGTGGCGGCCAGCTACGTCGGCAACGCCCAGGGTGCGGTCGACGACGCGTTGGCCTACGCCAAGCAACGTGTGCAGTTCGGCAAGCCCATCTTCGATTTCCAGGTCATCCGCCACATGCTGGCCGACATGCAGACGCAGACCGACGCGGCGCGCCTGCTCACCTACCGCGCCGCCGACCTGGCGGCGCGGGGCCTGCCCTGCCGCAAGGAGGTGGCGATGGCCAAGCTGTTCGCCTCGGAGACGCTGCAGACCGTCAGCCGCCAGGCGGTGCAGATCTTCGGCGGCCTGGGCACCACGCCCGAAGCCGACGTCGAGCGCTACTTCCGCGAGGGCATGCAGGCCACCATCGGCGGCGGCACCTCGCAGATCCAGCGCACGATCATCGCGCAGGAACTGCGCGTCTGAAGCACGGGGCCTCCATGGCAGACCCCGTGGCTACCCCGAGTGTGCAGGCTCTGGCTGCGGCCACCGTGGTGCTGGTCCGCGATGGGCCGCAAGGCCTCGAGACCCTCATGGTCGTGCGCCATCACGAGATCGACTTCGCCCGCGGCGCGGCGGTTTTCCCGGGCGGCAAGGTAGCCACAGCCGACCGTGCCGCGCTGCTGCGCCAGCATGTGCCATCGGACATGCACTTCACCGAGGACGACCGGGTGCTGCGCATCGCCGCCCTGCGCGAGGTGTTCGAGGAGACCGGGCTGCTGCTGGCACGTCGTCACGGGCGGTTGCTCGACGCCGAGGCGCTCGGGGATCTTTGGCAGCGCTGGCACCAGCGCACCGCCGCGTCGGCCGAGGCCTTCGTCGAGATGGTGCATGGCGAGGGCCTCGAACTGGCGCTCGACCTGCTGCAGCCGTTCGCGCACTGGGTGACGCCGGAGATCTCTCCCAAGCGCTTCGACACCTACTTCTACATCGCCGAGGCGCCGCCCGGCCAGGTGGCCGCGCACGACGGCCGCGAGGCGGTGGACTCGTTCTGGATCCATCCCCACGACGCACTGCGCGACTGCGAGGAGCGGCGCCGCGTCATCATCTTCCCGACCCTGTGCAACCTGGCGCTGCTCGGCACCAGCGCCAATGCCGCCGACGCCCTGGCCGCCGCAAGGGCGCGCCCGGTGCAGCGCATCCAGCCGACGCTGGGCTTGCACACCGACGGGCGGCGCATCCCGATGCTGCCGGCCGACAGCGGCTATCCGGTGCTGTCGGCAGCGTTGTTGGACCTGGTCGCACGCTGAAATCGAACCAAGCGAGGCAGAACACATGGAGACTCTGGGCATCGGCCTGCACTTCGAGGACCTGCCGCTCGGCCGGCAGTTCCGCACCGTCAGCCGCACCATCACCGAGGCGGATATCGTCAACTTCTGCGCGTGCACCGGCATGACCGAGGTGCTGTTCACCGACCTCGAGTTCCTGCGCACCGAGTCCGACATCAAGGGCCGCGTGGCCCCGGGCGCCCTGGCCTACACCTTCGCCGAAGGGCTGCTCGTGCATGCCACGATGCAGCACACGGGCTACGCCTTCCTCGAGATGGAGTTCAAGGTCCACAACCCGGTGTTCGCCGGCGACACGCTGCACGTGGAATGCGAGGTGATCGAGGCCCGGCGCAGCCAGAGCCGCCCGGGCCGCGGCCTGGTGCGCACGCGCAACCGCATCGTCAAGCAGGACGGCACGCTGGCCATCACCTACACGCCGCTGCGCATGATCAAGTGCCGCAGCGAAGGCACCTCGTGACAGCGGCAGAAGCCGCCGCCTCGACCGGCACGCAGGCCTTCGCCCTCGGCGAAGAACAGCGCCAGATCCAGCAGATGGTGCGGCGGCTGGCGCGCGAGCGTGTGGCGCCGCGCGCCGACGCCATCGACCGCACGGCCGAGTACCCGCAGGACATGTTCGAGCTGCTGCGTGACGCCGGGCTGTTCGCGATCCCGTTCCCGGCCGAGTATGGCGGCACCGGCAGCATGCTGTCGGCTGCGGTGGCCATCGAGGAACTGGGTCGTGTGTGCTACAACACCGCGTACCTGCTGGTCGTGCAGTGGGTGCCCTTCGGCGCCATCCTCGCCGCCGGCACCGACGAGCAGAAGCGCCGGTTGCTCGGGCCGCTGGCCACCGGCCAGTTGCGCGGCGCCTTCTCGACCACGGAGCCGCAGAGCGGCTCCGATGTCGCCGGCATCCGCACGCGCGCGCGCCGCTGCGAAGGTGGCTACCGCATCAGCGGCTCCAAGATCTGGTGCACCAACTCGCCGGTGGCCGACTTCGTGCTCGTCGCGGCGAAGACCGGCGAGGCCGACACCACAGGCGCCATCAACCTGTTCATCGTCGAGCGCGGCAGCAAGGGCTTCACCGTCGGGCGCAAGGAAGACAAGATGGGCGCGCGTGGCGTCCCCTCGTGCCCCCTCTTCCTCGACGAGGTCTTCGTCCCCGAAGCCAACCGCATCGGCGAGGACGGGCGCGGCTTCAAGGCGGTGATGGAAGCCTTCAACAAGAGCCGGCCGCTGATCGGCGCGCGCGGCGTGGGCCTGGCGCAGGGCGCGATCGATCTCGCCATCGAGTTCGTGCAGGGCCGCGTCACCTGGGGCCGTGCGGTGAGCGAGTACCAGGGCATCCGCTGGATGCTGGCGGACATGGCCACGCAGACCGAGGCCGCGCGGCAGCTGGTCTACAGCGCCGCCGCAGCGGTGGACGCGGGCCTGGCCGGCAACGCCCTGGCCCCGGTGGCGGCCATGGCCAAGTGCTTCGCCACCGATACGGCGATGCGCGTGGCCACCGACGCGGTGCAGCTGTTCGGCGCCGCCGGCATCTCGGCCGACGTGCCGATCAACCGCTACTTCCGCGACGCCAAGGTGCTGCAGATCATCGAGGGCACCAACCAGATCCAGCGCAACATCATCGGCGACAGCCTGCTGGGCAAGGCGCGGCGCTGAAGGGGCGCGGCCATCGGCCGCGGACCCTTCCCCCCCAGGTCACTCCGGCATCACCGACACCACCACCGCGTTGCGCTCGACCGTCTGCCCGACGCGGCAATTCACCGCCGCCACCGTGCCGGCGCAGTCTGCGGTGATGCGCATCTCCATCTTCATCGACTCGAGGATCGCGACCACCGTACCCTTGTCGACGCGGTCACCCGGCGCGACGTTGACCTTCAGGATCAGCCCCATCATCGGCGCCTTCACGTCGCCGCTGGACTGTGCCGACGCACTGATGTATGACAGGTACGGCACCGCCTTCAGCGCGTGCGTACCACGGCCGTCCTGCACGTGCAGCATGTCGCCGTCACGGTGCACGGTCACCAGCTCTCGCAGGCCGTCGGCAATGGCCAGGAAGCGGCCCTCTCCGCCAGCCGGTTCGAGCCGCAGGCGCAGCCGCGCAGTGCCGACCCCGATGAGCAGGCTGCCGTCGCGCGCCACCGGCCCGAAGCGGATCTCGGCGCTGGCGCCGTCGGAGGCTTCCACGTGCAGGCTGGGCACCGGTGCCAGGCCATCGTCGTCGCTGTTCAGGTGCCAGCCGCTGCCGCCCCACGCGGCCCACGGGCTGCGGACGCTGCCGGCACTGTCACCTCGCTCGCGGCGCAGCCAGTGCATGGCCCCGATGGCCAAGGTTCGTTCGTCGTGCTCGGCCTTTCCCAGCGCCCAGCCCTCGATCTGCTCGTCGATCAGCCGTGTGTGGAAGGTCGCCTTGCGCGTCTCGGGCAGGTCGATCAGGCGCTGCAGGAAGCCGATGTTGCTGGTGACGCCGAAGACCCGCGTGTCGTCGAGCGCCCGCTCCAGCCGGTCGAGTGCCTCGTCGCGTGTCGGCGCGTGCGTGATCAGCTTGGCCAGCATCGAGTCGTAGTACGGCGTGACCTCACCGCCCGACTCGACGCCGGTCTCGACGCGCACGCCCGCGCGGGGGAAGCCGACGTGCGACAGCCGCCCGGTCGAGGGCAGGAAGTTCGCCGCCGGGTCCTCGGCGCAGATGCGCGCCTCGACCGCGTGGCCGCTGATGCGCACGTCCTCCTGCGCCAGCGGAAGGCCCTCGCCCGAGGCGATGCGCATCATCAGCTCGACGATGTCCAGGCCGGTGATCGCTTCCGTCACAGGGTGCTCGACCTGCAGCCGCGGGTTGACCTCGAGGAAGTGGTAGTCCTTCTCGCCGACGATGAACTCGACCGTGCCGACACCGCGGTACTTCAGCCGCTCGCCCAGGCGCACCGCGTCGGCCGCCATGCGGTCGCGCATCGTCGCGCTCAGGTTCGCGGCGGGCGCTTCCTCGATCACCTTCTGGTGGCGGCGCTGCAGCGTGCACTCGCGCTCGTACAGGTGGATCACCTTGCCCTTGCCGTCGCCGGCGATCTGGATCTCGATGTGGCGTCCGCGCCGGATCAGCTTCTCGACGATCAACCCGGCATCGCCGAAGGCGTTCTTCGCCTCGCGCATCGCCGACTCGATCTCCTGCGCCAGGCCGTCCATCGATTCGATGCCGCGCATGCCCTTGCCGCCGCCGCCCGCGGCGGCCTTCAGCATCACCGGCAGGCCGACGCGCCGCACGGTGGCGGCGATCTCGGCGGGGTCGGTGCTCGGCGACTGGCTGCCGGGCACGATGGGAACGCCGGCCGCGTCGGCCTCGCGCTTGGCCGCCGCCTTGTCGCCCAGGCGCTCGATGACTTCGGGCGTCGGGCCGATGAAAACCAGCCCGGCGGCC
>JRYF01000836.1_pt1 | contig 94832 bp, 73 predicted proteins | sample 235331 | NCBI WGS metagenome assembly JRYF01 (sample SAMN03074217, study PRJNA261475) | activated sludge metagenome | biome: Wastewater Treatment Plant; feature: Wastewater; material: Activated sludge; isolation source: activated biomass of a wastewater treatment plant treating hydrocarbon... ... | reverse complement strand
GCGTCAATTCCGCGATCTGGCCGATCTGGTTCGCCGAGTTGTAAGTGTACTGCCGGTCGAACAGCGTCGCACTCGTCGTCGAATCCTTCAGACGCTTTAGCAATCCGTTGTTGTAGTACTCGTACGTTGTGGTCACTCCGTTTGGGAAAACTCTGGAGGTCAGACGGTCGGCGTTGTCATAGCCGAACGTCGTCGTAGTGCTGTCGGACGAGTTGACGATGTTCGCGAGCCGCCCGGCATCATCGTAATTATACGCGGCGTAGTTCGTTCCATCCAGCTTTATTCGCTTTTGATTCACGGTCGGTGTCCGCTCGTATTCGTACGCGATCACCTTGCCGAACACATCGGTCGTGCTGAGGACTCGATTCCGATTATCGTAAGTGAACGCAACGGTTCCGACGTCGTTCACCGCCGAGGTCAAACGAGAAATGTAGTCGTAGGCATATGTCGATTGCGGTTTGTCAACATCGTTGCCAGTGCCGCCGGGTTCGTATTCGATCTTTGTCAGGCGGTTAAGGTTGTCGTAAAAGTAATTCGTAACTCGGCCGGCATAGTCGGTTCGTTTCTTGCGGTTCCCGACGTTGTCGTATTCGAACGACATAGTTCCGCCCGCGCGGGTCTGGCTGAGCAGACGTCCGAGCGGATCGTAACTAAACGTATAAGTCTGATTGATCGCGTCCTTTACCTCGAAGGTCTGGAACCGCTGGTTATATTTGATCGTGGTGATCTCATTCTCGGCGTTCTTGACCGTGTTGGTGCGGGTCGTGTCGTTGTAGGTATATTCGGTCAGCCGGTCCGCCGTGTCGAAATACTTCCTGATCCTGCCGGTCTTGTCGTACTCGAATTCCTCCTCAAGCCGCGTCCCGCCCGAAACCGCCGCCGGGTGAACGATCTTCTTCAAACGGTCGAAATCGTTGTATTCGTAATTGGTTACGTTGCCGAGGCCGTCGGTGTACGAGGTCATGTTCGACATCAGGTCGTAGCCGAACTCTTTGAAATGCCCCAGCGGGTCGGTGATCTTCTTCAAACGATACTGCGGGTCGAACTCGTATCCCGTTACCTTCCCGCGCTCATCCGTCACCGATTCGAGCAGGCGGCGGATATCATATTTATAAGTGACTTTGTCCGCGTTCGGATAGAGCATTTCGACCTTTCTGTTCGTGTCGTCGAAATAGTTGTAGGTCGTGACGTGGTTCAACGCATTCGTCACCGTTTTCGTTCGGCCGCGAGCATCGTAAGTGAACTTGGTTTTCTTCAAGTAAGGGTCTTCTATCTCGTCCAGCAAACCCGACGCAAACCATTTGAACTTCGTAACATTGTTCCGCGCATCCTTGATCGAAACCGGCAGGCCGACGTTGTTCGTCTTCGGATATTCCAAAGTCGTAACCTTGCCTAGAGCGTCCGTATAGGTCTTTAAGTTTCCTGTCGAATCGTAGGTCAGCACTGCTGTATTATTAGTGCCGCCGGAATCTATCCGGTCCTTGTATGTAAGCACCTGGCCGAAACTGTCGTACGTCCATTGTTGAGTGCCGAATACGTCGGTTTCCTGCACTACATTCCTGTCCGAATCGTAGGTATAGACCGTTTCTCTACCAAGTGCGTCGATCCTTTTGGTGAGATTCAACCAGCTGTTGCCATAGTTAAACTCATTCTGCGTTGTTTCGGAGCCTCCGGCACCGCAGCCGCATTGACCGTCGATCTTACGAACAATGTTCGTACCATACACTCGAATATGCGTGTATTTAGTAACACGTCCAAGTGCGTCGGTTACGACCGTTAGCGGAAAGTTCAACGGATCGGTCGTGTACGCGAAAGTATATTTTTCCGCTCCTCCATGCCTTTCCGATGTCGTTGCACGGCCTTGAGAGTCATATTCGTGAGTTTCAAGCACATTATCGAGAGCGTCCTTTACGGTGGCAAGGTACGTTCTCGTCTGACCATCGATGATCTTGTTAACATACTCAAACTTGAATTTTGAGCCGTCCTGGTAGGTGACCGTTTTCAGAAGGGATGTGCTGGGGAAATACTCGTAGTCGGAAACAACGCCCGTCGAATCGCTGATCTGCACAATATTTCCGGACGCATTCGGCGTTAGCGTGAGCGATCTCCCGGACGCATCAGTAACTCCGATGAGCCGGTTGTTGACGTCGTAAGTGAGCGACGTCGTATTACCATTCCGGTCAGCAAGCGATATAAGCCGTCCCGTTGAGCTGAATACTCTGGTGCTTCCGTCCTTGTAAGTAAGCGTGAATGTACCGTCGGTGTTCTGAACTATCTGACCCGCGACGCCCGGAGAGAACGACGTAAACGGATCGGTCAACTCCATACGGCCAAAATAGGCCGCTTTCCCATCCGCCTGATTCAAACGGATCATATTGTCGCCATAACGGACGATCGATTCGTCGAATTTTGTGGACCAGCCGAAACCGAAATGTCCGCTTGACTGAATAATGCTGTTATAAAACCTGTTGATCTCGATTTCCTCTCCGCGACCCGGCAGACTGTAGTCCAATTGCCGAAGCCACATGTTGCCATTCGTCACATTAACTGGTTGACCAACAATTGGGCACGAGTATCCGGCATTCTGCGCATCGTCCTTCGGGATGAATAGTAGGAACACGATCCCGATATTGGAATCCGGTCCAGGGGGACTTCCACAACACGGCGTATATTTGTAGGTGTAATAGCTGAAACCAATCGATGTCGGCGGAGTTATGTAAACACACGTCGGGTCACCGTTTCCCGGCCCCCCACAGGGAGCATTAACATAACTGTAGGCCGGTCCACCGACCTTGACCCAGGCGTGACCACCGTAGTTTTCGTCATTAACGAAAGTCCAAAGATACTGTGGACTGTCGACTACATAAAAATCGTTGTTAGCCGTTGGTTGGGCATTACTCTCAAGGCAGAGGACGAACGGTATTAGAAAAAGGAATCTGATTCGGCTGACAAGTGGGAAAAACGACACAACGGCCTCCATTGTTCAACAAGCAATTGTTAAGGAAAGATGGGAGTTTGTGTTCTCCAGTTTTGTGAAGATTAACTTCGGACCGCATCGTAGTCAAGGGAGAATCGAGAAATTTTTGCAAGTGCCCGATCTAAAGACACTTCCCGCCCTTGACCCGCCCGATCTGACGTTCCGAATTCGGATGAACTAATAAACGGGAAACTCTCATGGCTCGACCCAGGATGCGGCGGTAGGGGAGAACCACCCCGTTCCTCCCACCACCCCGGCCTTTGGCCACCCCTCCTCTGGCAGCAGGGGAGTCGGCGCTTCGATCCCTCCTTCGTAAGGAGGGGAGCTAGAGCACACCAGTCCTGATCTGCAGTACAACCAACGAGGCGAACGTAAACTCGAAGCACATATTATCTGAGTTCACGCCTCACCGTGTTGCATACATAAAAAGATTGACAATAGATGCAACATACCTTATCATGCCCCTTGGGTCTTTGAATGGTGCTAACTGATTACAGGACAGTCTTTTGCGGCGAAAATCGTCTCACAAGACGCCTCTTCTGCCGGAGAGCGACGAAATCGGGCCCAAGTGATTGAGTTAACAGCACCTAGCCCGTCTCACAATGAGACGATTCGTGAGACGGTAAGGACAGCAATTGGACAATGATCAAGCTCGGCGCACCCATACTTGTTTCGGGCCGGCGGGTCGGTTAAAATTGGTTTAGCCAATAAAATAAGATAATTACGGGAATTTAAACAATGAGTACAGGAACAGAGACTACGGCGGCGAGCGAGGGCCTGAGAGGCGTCGTTGCTGCGCAGAGTGCGATCGGCGATGTCGATGGCATCCAGGGAAAACTTATTTATCAGGGTTATGACATTCACGACCTGGCCGAACATTCGACGTTCGAAGAGGTCGTTTATTTATTGTGGAACGGCAAGCTGCCGACACAGGCGGAGCTTGACAAGCACGTTGCCCAGTTGAGGGCGAATTACGAGGCCCCGGCGGAAGTGATCGCGCTGATGAAGCAGTACCCGAAGGACTCGGATCCGATGGATGCGCTGCGGACGGCGGTCTCGTCGCTGGATCTTTACGATCCGAAAGGGCAGGGGACCGATCGCGAGTCCGCCGTCGGCGCGGCGGTCAGGATCACGGGGCAGATAGGGACGATCGCCGCAGCCTGGGATCGGATCAGGAATGGAAAAGAGGTTGTCGCACCGGACAGGACGTTGTCGATAGCGGAAAACTTCCTCTATATGCTGCGTGGCGAGAAGCCGGATGCAGAAGAAGCACGAATGTTCGACATCGCTCTGATCCTGCATGCCGATCATGAGCTGAATGCATCCACATTTACGACACGCGTCGTGGCCGGGACGCTGGCTGATATGTACGGCTGCGTAACGGCGGGGATCGCGGCCCTTGCCGGGCCGCTCCACGGCGGGGCGAACACGAACGTGATGAAGATGCTCATCGAGATCGACGATCCGGCGAAGATCGACGACTGGGTGGACAACGCCCTCGCGAACAAGAAGAAGATCATGGGCATCGGCCACGCTGTGTATAAGACGGAAGACCCGCGTGCTACTTGGCTGCGTAAGTTCTCGAAGCAGATGGCCGAGAAGAAGGGTGAAACGAAATGGTTCGAGATGTCGCAGCGTATCGAGCAGCTAATGCTTGAAAAGAAGGGAATGTACCCGAACGTCGATTTCTATTCCGCCTCGACATACTACCTGATGGGCATTCCGCTCGATCTCTATACGCCGATCTTCGCCGTGAGCCGCATTTCCGGCTGGACGGGCCACATACTGGAGCAGTATGCGAACAACAAGCTTATTCGCCCGCGTGCCGAGTATATCGGAAAGCGTGACCAGAAGTATGTTCCGATCGCGGAACGGGAATAGCTGCTTCCGAGATCATTTGACTATCAAACAAATAAGGCCCGTTGTGTGCGGGCCTTTATCATTCCTACTGAGAGGGATCATATACTAGCTTGTTCAGGAGCAATCGCCTTCCGCCGTCACATAGATCTGGGAATTTGGTGTCTTCCTGAAATGCCGGCTTGCGTTAGAGTTGATGTTGAATTCCCTCGAGTTCTCGGTACCATCCTTGTGGATCCTCGTTATGCGAAACCTTACGCATTTCGAGCAGGTATTCTCAACCTTAGTGGTCTCGGAACGGTCGCCGTCAGCAACTCGCCCGCAAATAGGGACTCTCGTTGCACGTGTGCCTGACCTGGCCCAGACCTCCCATCGATGTTCCCGATATTGCCGCTCATGATCACGCCCGGCACTATACGCATCGTCGCGCGATTGGAGCCAGTCGGTCAGAGGACCGTCTCCGTCGAGACAAAAGGCCAGATATCGCGGTTGAACGGACGGCACAGCATCAGTACCCTTTGAAGCCGATAAGGAAAGAACAATTATGAACACCCACGCTAAAGCAGCGATCTTCATTTCGCATACCTCCCGCAGATAAATTAATTGTTGGGGACTATAAGTTACTGCGAAATCCAAGCGAAAATCAAGACGGTTCTGCTTTCCATGGCTAACAGACTATGAAACACGGCTCAGCGTTCGTCCGGCGACCTGCACGCCGGTGACGTTTCCATTCGCGGGGCTCAGGTTAAAGGTGATGATCGAAATCCCACGCCAACGCTGGTCCCATCGCACGTTAAATGAATCGACCTGTCGGTGTTCAAGGACTCCCATGGGCTTGCCATTTACCATCATTCGAAGCTTTTCGTTTGCAAATCTGACCTCGATCTCGCCAATGAAATCATCGCGGTAGCGGCCGGCGTAAGCAGATAGCGGACGGCTCGGCTTCGTATCTTTCAGGTTGGCCGCGAGCTGAGTATTTGCCTGCCTTTCAGCATTTGCCTCGAGTTCGTCGTACATCTTCTTAAATTCCACGCTCCAGTCGCGGCCGCGAGGATCGTCAAAGCCGAAGACGTCAAAGACCTTATATACCAGAGCGTGTCTCAACTGTGTCTGATTGATATTTCCAAAGACATATACGCCAACCTTCTTGTCCCTGAGCAGTCCGACGATCGCGGTCCTTCCGGCAAGGCTTCCGGTGTGAATATCGGCCTTCAGTCCTCGGTAATCGTGCTGAAACCAGCCCAGGCCGTATGTCGCCCAGTTCGGCTTGAGGATGTTGTAGGTGGGATAAGCAGCAGGCGTCGTCAACACCTGCGGGCGAAATACCTCATCCAAAATTGGCTGGCTTATGAACGGCTTTCCGCCCACCCTGTGATTGTTCAACAGGAAATTCATCCAGATCGCCATATCGTCGGAAGTTGACCACGCCGAGCCAGCCGGGCCGATCTCGTCAGCGTCCGTATCAGTGATGACCTCGACCTTGCCGTCGATCTTGTAATGGGCCGACGAGCGATTCTGGTAATTCAGGCCTCCGCGGATGGTCGCAAATGTATTCTTCATCCCAAGCGGCCCGAACACACGTTCCATCATGAACCGCTCCCACGTCATTCCTGAGACCTTTTCGATGATCTTTCCCGCGACCACGTACATCACGTTCTGGTAAACAAAGCCGCCTCGGAAAGAGTAGGTGGGCGAAACATACTGCATTCTTCTCAGTATCTCTTCAGCCGAATAATCAAATCCCCACGCCCACAGAATATCGGTGTTCGGCATACCCGCGTTGTGGGTGAACAGGTCGCGTACCTTTAGCTGGCTCGTGATGTAGGGGTCGTTGACCCTGAACCAGGGCAGATGATCCACCACGTTATCATCCCATTTGACCTTGCCTTCATCGACGAGCAGACCCATTGCGACGGCGGTCATCGCCTTGGTCGTGGACATCGCGCCGAATAACGTTTGGTTGTCGGCTTTGTCCGGTTTTCCGACTTCGCGAACCCCGTATCCTTTGGAGAGCAGAACCTTACCGTCCTGTACGACAGCGACCGAAATTCCCGGAATGTCCCAGGTTCTCCGTGCATCCTCAATGTATCGGTCAAGTTCGTCAACACGTGTTTGTGCGGTCTGAGCGTTCGCCGTAAATACGAACGCGAGGGCAATCGATATTAGCAAATGGGTAGTGAGTATTTTCTTCATATTTTTAATTCAACCTTATTCGCAGGCCGCAATCCCCGGCAGTAATCCTTTACGCATGTCCGATCTCCTACCTGAACCAGGTACCTCTTTGGCAATTGCTCCGGCACAGGTAACTGCCGAAATCAACACAAACGCATTGCCGCCGTCGAGAGCGGAGCTCAGTGAATTTTGATTCTCGTATCTACGGCACTCAGGGCATCGTTTCATATTTCTAACGACCTTTAGTCTGGAAGACCCATCTTCTTCAAAAGGTTCGCAAACCGAGCATCGCCTCGTACTGGATCGAGTTTCGGTTCAGTCTTCGCCCATAGCAGCCAGTTCGAACGCGCAGTTAAGGCTTTCTCCAACCAGTCGATCCCCTTTTCCTTGTCACCTAAAGCTATATGAACGTTCGCGATCAGATAAGGCTCAACGAATTTATCTCCCGGTGCGGAAAGTTTTTCGAGTATCTGTTTTGCTTCAGCCTTTTTTCCCGATAGGGCGTACGCGCAGGCAAGCTCTGCAACGATCCATGGATGGCTTCCTGAAAGCTCTTCAGCTTTCTTCAATTCAGAGATTGCTTCATCGTACTCCTTTCGCTGCAGGTGTGACTGGGCGAGCGGCAGATAGAGAACAAAGAAGCTTGGGTCAAGATCACGGGTTCTATGCAGTATCGAGATCGCCTGTTCGTAGTCTCTCGCATAGTAATATGCCCAGCCAAGTTCTGTGTTTACGATCAATGAAAGCGGGTCTGATTCAAGGGCTGCCTTGATCTCCTGCAAGGCTTCTTCGTTACGGCCCAATCCCTGAAGAAAATGGCTTCGAAAGTGTCTGGCATCTTGGTTTTTAGGATTGAGCTCGATCGCGCGGTTGAATGCCGCTTCGGCAGCCGCCCAGTCGAACGAGTAAAAAATGTGATACATACCCAGCGAAGCATATCCCTCCGATAGCTCCGCATCGAGTGCGACCGCTCGATCAGCAAATATCTTAGCTTGCGGCATTACCTCGTGAGGGTTCTGTTGCGCCTCTACCGCCAAGAGAGTGTGCGAATCAGCAAGCCCGGAGTAGGCAAGTGCGTAGTTCGGGTCTATTCTTATCGCTTCGTTAAAGTGTTCAATTGCCTTGCTGAAGCCTGCTTCCGTGTATCTATTCCAATGAAATTTGCCACGAAGATAGGCCTGAAAAGCTTCGGCGGTTGCAGTGTAGTTCTTCGTTATCTTCTCGTTCGTTTCTTTTGCGATGTTGTTCCGGAGTTGATCCGCTACGTCCTTCGCGATCTCTGACTGCAGTGCGATCAGATTAGTCAATCTTCTGTTGTAGCTCTTGCTCCAGATATTATCGCCTCCGCTAGGGTTGACTAATGAAAGAAACAGCGTGAGTTCTTCACCCCGTTGCACGATTCGGCCCGTCAATACGGCCTGAACATCCAGCTCTTTTCCGATCTGTGTTATGTCGCCTTCCCGGCCCTTGAAACGGAAAACGGTTGCCCTTGCCTTAACATTCAGCCCGTCGATCTGTGAAAGGCTTCCGATAAGGGATTCGGTCATTCCGTCCGAGAGGTATTCCATCTCCTGATTCCCGTTCTCGAAAGCCATCGGCATGACCGCAATAGATCGTATTTGCTGAGAAGAGTTCAGGTACTTGTATCCGAGAAAACCGGCTGCGGAGACAATTGCAACGGCCAAAACAACGGCCAGAATGCGTTTAGGTATGGGTGAGCTACGGATTCGAACAACTTGACCAGAATGTCCTAACTTGTCTGAAGGCGGTATTTCTTGAGTAAGAGCTTCAGAAAGTTCCGATTTGGACAATATCTCCGTTGGGGATACTTCGTCGACACCGGACGAAGCCGCTGGAACGTTTCCATGATCCAACTCGGCCTTAAGCTTAGTGTTGGCCCGTGACGGAGCCAGTTCCGTAGCCGTCGCCGGGCCTTCGAGCAGCGCATTGCCGTCGTCGAGACAATAAAGCAGCGTATCGTCGTAATAATCCCGCCTACATTCAGGGCATCGTTTCATAAAATACTACTCCGGCAGGTTCATTCGCTTCAGCAAATCTTTGTAACGCGGATCATCACGCAGTGGTTTTAGCATCGGTTCGGTCTTCATCAATACCGACATACGCCAATCGCGTTCTTGAAACGCGGTTTCCAGTTCGGCAAAGGCCTTGTCTCTTTCTCCGAGGCCGGCGTAGGTCGTCGCGATAAAGAAGGTCATGACGTGCTGCGTTTTCCTGATCTCTCTGAACTTGCTGATGACCGCCTCAGCCTCTTCCCGACGGCCCAATTTTGCATATGCGTAACCGGCTACCTGAAGCATCAACTGATTTGACGGATCGGTCTGAAGCGGCTTCTCGGTCAAGGCAAGTGCTTCCTGATACATTCCACTGTTGAGATAGACCAGACCGTAAAGATACCGGCCCAGGATAAAGTCCGGCTCAAGGTCGTGCATCCTTTTTCCCTGGGCGAGAGCGTCTTCATTTCGCCCGTCCAGCATATAGAACCACGCGAGATTTGTTACAAAAACCAGATCGACCGGTTCCAAACCGTTTGCGAGTTCACCTTGCTTGACTGCTTCCGCTGTGCGTCCCAACGGGAGATGTAAGCCTATCGCATAGCGAAGATGTGAAAGCGCATTTTTCGGATCGATCTCAATTGCCCGCTTAAACGCCTGCTCGCCTTCAGCCCATTTCCATTCGTATAACGACAGACCGATTGCGATGGCCATATGACCTTCTGCGAGCGTCGGATCTATCTCAAGCGATCGCTTTGCTGCCGCTTGCGATCTCTCAAACGCTTCCTTTGGCGAAAGATACGGATAGGCCGGCATAATGTTGTATGCGTCGGCCATGTATGCGTAGGCAAGTGCGAAATTTGGATCGAGCTTGACGGCCTGCTGAAAATACTCGACGCCCTTGTTAAGGTCATCCTTCGTTCTCTTAGCCGAGTGATAACGCCCTTTGAGATAAAGCTGGTATGCCTCGTTGTTGTCTGTGTACTTTTTGGTTATTCCCTTAGCTTCATCTCCCGATAATTTCAATTGCAGCTTCTCGGTAATAGTTTTGGCGATCTCGCGTTGCGTGGCTAAAAGATCAGCCATTTTGCGGTCGTACTGCTCGGCCCAGATGAGTTTGTCGGTCCGGGCATCTGTAAGCTGGACGCTGATGTTCAGGCTGTCGCCGATTTGGACAAGCCGTCCGGACATTACCGCATCGACATTTAGTTCTTTCGCGATCTGCAAGGTATCCGTGCCCTTGCCTTTGTACCGCATCACAGAACTGGTTGGGCTTACTTTCAAGTTCGGCAACTGCGAAAGACGATAAATAAGCGAATCAGCCAAACCGTCAGAGAGATACTCGGTATCACCGCTGCCGCTGCGGTTTTCAAATGGCAAGACAGCGATTGAATTGATCTGCCCGCCGCTCTGGTTGAAATGTCGATATCCAAAAAACCCGGCGACGAGAACGAGAATTGCCAAAGCCGCGGCGATCAGCGGCTTCGCCCAAGATGACGACAACCTGCCTTGCGGCTTTGCCGCTCTATTTGCGGAGAAGCTCTGCTTCTCCGTCGGGCCGCCCAAACTATCTTGGGGCTCTGCCTCCGCTCCTGTGCGAAGTATAGCGGTCTGGTCAGTAGTATTGATCTGCGCACGGGTCGGAGCCTCGCCCGGAGCAGCCGTCGAGTGCAATATCGCCGTCGCCGGCTCATCGAGCGTACCGGACCCACTCGCAGGGCCGTAGAGCAATTCTGCTCCATCATCGAGACAGAACATCATTGTATTGTCGTACTCACGTCCGCACTGCGGGCACTTCTTCATACAGTTTTATTCCGGTAAACCCATACGTTTCAGCAGGTCCTTGAATCGCGGGTCATCGCGGAGGGTTTCGAAGTGGATTCGCCAAACGATGTCGGGGAGCGAGCCGTGGCGGTTTTCGAAATCTTTTTCCAGCCACGCGAATGCTTTGTCTCTGTCGCCTAGACCGGCGTAAACCGAGGCGATGTATTGTCCGTTCGATTCGTTACGGGCGAATTTTTCTTCCAGCTCTTTGGCGATGGCGATGGCAAGTTCGCGCTTTCCGGTTACGGCATAACCGTAGCCCAAACCTCGCAGTCTGACCGCCGATCTTTTGCTCAGCTCGACTGCTTTTTCAAGATGCTCGATGCCCTCTTCGTTGCGCCCGAGTTTGAGATACGACGCTCCGAGATTTTCGTGCGCCGCCGAAAACGTCGGGTCGAGTTCGATAATTTTGAGCATTGTTTCGACGCTCGCGTTGTGGTCGTTCAGCATCTGTTGGCTGTCCGAAACGTTGACGCCGATGATGCTCGAGAGCGGGTCAAGTTTTTCTGCCTTCTTGATCTCGGCCGCCGTTTCTTCAAAGCGTCCGAGTGACCTCAGCAAAATCGAATACCAATGATACGAAGTCGGGTAGTTAGGATTAGCCTCGATCGCTCGTTTAAATTCGATTTCGGATTCTTTCCATTTCCACGCGAATTTATTGATGATGCCGAGCGTTGCGTGCGGTTCCGCAAGTCGATTGTCGAGAGCGATCGCCCGCTCGGCGTAGGCCGTCGCTTGCGGCAAGGATTCGAGCGTCGGCGTCCCGGCGTATTCGCCGATGACTGCGTAGCAATCGGCCAGACCGGCGTAAGCGAGAGCGTAATTCGGGTCGCGGTCGGTTGCGATTTTAAATTGCTCGATCGCCTTCAGCAAATTATCTTTCGTTCGCCGGTTCCAATAATAACGTCCTTTCAAATATGCCTGATAGGCGTCGGGATTTACGGTTGAGGTCTGCGTTACTTTTGCTTCGTCCTCGCCCGAAAGTTTTGCAATTAGTTTTGTCGAAACATCCTTGGCGATCTCGCTCTGCAAGCTGACAAGCTCGGATTGCGTTCGCTGATAACTCTCCGTCCAAAGCACTTTATCGTTTCGAACATCGATCAATTCCAAACTCAGCGTCAGTTGTTCGCCACGCTGAACTATTCTGCCGTTCAATATAGCTTCGACATTTAATTCCCTGCCAATAGTTTTCACATCAGTGTCTTTGCCCTTGTAGCGAAAGACCGATGAACGCGGCTTGATACTTAAATTCGGCAGATTCGACAAACTCTTGATGAGCGATTCGGTCATCCCGTCGCTAAGATATTCAATGTCTTGATTGCCGCCTTCGTGGACGAAAGGCATGACGGCAATCGACTCGATCTGTTTGGTCGAACCAGCAAAGAATCCGAAATATGCGATCGCCGAAAGTATTGAAATCAGGACGATGCCAATAATCGCGGTCGCAAGTTTATGACTTCCGACCGTCGTTACGGCATATTCGAGGCTCGATGAAGTCGTCTTTTTTGTAGTTATATTTTTTGACGACTCTTCCTGCGTGTCGCCCGAGATTTCGCCCGAGGGCGAGCCGGCGAGCATTGCCGTTTCATTTTCGTCGTGATCTGGATTTGTCGAACGCTCGAGTTTGTCTTGAAACTCCAAATCTTGCTTCACGTCTTTCAAGTCCATCAACACGTCTTTGATCGTTTGATAACGCTCGTCTCGATTCTTTCGCAAACATTTGTCGATGATCCTTGTAATTTCGGGCGGGACATTGGCATTCAAAACTTTCGCCTCTTTATGCAAAATCGCTCCGATCATGTCGAGAGCATTCTCGCCCTCAAACGGCAGATGCCCGGCGATCATTTCATACAGCACAACGCCGAAACTAAAAATGTCGGTTCTCGCATCGACCTCCCTTCCCTTCGCCTGTTCGGGCGACATGTAATTTGCCGTGCCGATTATCATCCCGGGCGAAGTCGAGTCTTTGATCGCCGTCACATCCTCGCTCGAATCCTTTGCCGATGTTTGAGACGCCGACAATTTCGCGATACCAAAATCGAGAATTTTGACCAACCCATTCGCGCGCACCATCACATTATCGGGTTTTATATCTCGATGAACGATTCCCGCGACGTGAGCTTCGTCTAACGCCGACGCAACTTGAATCGCAATCTCGAGGGCAGATTTATAACTGAGGCGGTTCGCCCGCACGTAATCATCCAAGGTCTTTCCGTCAATAAATTCCGTCGCGATAAAATGCGTGCCGTCAGATTCGCCAATCTCATAGATCGTAATAATATTTGGATGACTGAGCGCGGAAGCCGACTTCGCCTCGCGCACAAAACGGTTCATTCGGTTTTCATCTTCGGCAAATTCGGACGGCAAAATTTTTAACGCGACTTTTCTCCCAAGTTTCGTATCCTGCGCCAAATACACCTCGCCCATCCCGCCTCTGCCGATGCCCGAGATAATTTTATATTGATTGACGATTTCTCCGACTTTCATGTTTGTCTTTATAAATTGCCGTCTATACTAATTCACCTTTCCGGGGCCCCACAGAGCCCGGCCTGAGAATTTGCCTGTGTGTTCGCCATTCTTCAACGTAGGAACGCCATTAACGAAGACATCGCGGACGCCGACGGCGAATTGATGGGGGTTTTCAAAAGTCGCCTTATCGGCGATGGTGTTCGGATCGAAGATGACAACATCCGCGAAATAACCCGCTTTGAGCAGGCCGCGGCGGTCAAGGCCGAGATTACCCGCAGGCAGGCTGGTCAATCGGCGTATGGCTTCTTCGAGGTAGATCACCTTTTCTTCGCGGACATACTTGCCGAGAAGCCTTGCGAAATTTCCGTATGCACGCGGATGCGGATTCGATTTGAGGAAGACGCCTTCCGGAGCGGCCGATTCGCCGTCCGAGCCGAACGAGACCCACGGGAGGCGGATCTGTTTCTTAATATTTTCCTCATCCATCAAGAAGTAAACAGTGCCAACACGCGATTGGTCTTCAACCATCAGGTCTAGGATCGTATTTTCGGGATCAGTGCCTCGCATCTTTGCCACTTCGCCCAACGTCTTGCCGGTCAGCGGCTTTAATTTGTCGTTCTTAAAGCCGACCAGTATCAACTTGTCGGGCGACCCGGCAGCCTGGTAGAGGCTTTCCCATTTGTCGGTGGGCGTCCGCATTTCGGCAAGCAGCTTCTTGCGGGTCTCGGCATCGTTGATGCGTTTGAACAATTCCGGGTAGCCGCCGTCAAGTGCCCAGGGCGGCAGCGATGCTTCGAGGCCCGTGGCTCCGGCCGTATAGGTGTACATATTTGCCGTGATCTTGAGGCCGCTCTTGCGGGCCGCCTCGACCTTTGCGATAACCTTATCCATTTTGTACCAATTGTCTTTGCCCGCAGCTTTGAGGTGGTAGATCTCGGCCGGAATATTGGCTTCGCGAGCGATCCGGATCAATTCGTCAACAGCTTCTTCGAATTGATTGCCCTCGCTGCGCATATGCGAGATGTATTTGCCTTTGTACTTTGCGGCGACCTTGCAAAGCTCGATGAGTTCCTCGGTCTTCGCATAGAACGCCGGTGCGTAGATCAGCGACGATCCGATCCCGAGTGCACCGGCGCGCATCTCTTTTTCGACCAGGTCGCGCATCTGCTGCATCTGCTCGGGCGTTGGCTGGACGTCTGCTTCGCCGAGAGCGTACATCCGGATCGTCGTCGCACCGATATACGACGCGACGTTCTGAGAGACACCGCGCTTTTCGAGATGAAGCAGATATTCCGAAAGGGACGTCCAATCGATGTCGAATTTCAGATCGCCCTGGTCGTCTTTCATCTGCTTTTTCATCCGGTCATTAAGCGGCCCCATCGACCAGCCCTCGCCAAATATCTGCGTCGTTACACCTTGCTTTAGGTCACCGAGGCTTCGGCCATCCACTATCATTGATTCCGTAGCCCACGAGAGCATATTTATAAATCCGGGCGATACGGCCAAGCCTTTCGCATCTATCACCTCGGCGGCGCGGCTGGGTGCGATCCTTCCGACGCGTGTTATCCGGTCGCCTTTGATGCCGACATCGGTGCGCACGGGTCGTTTTCCGGAACCGTCATAAACAAGACCGTTAGTAATAACGACGTCAAACTCTTTTCCCGTGCTTTGGCCTATGACCAGGAACGTGAAGGTAGTGATGAAACAGACGAGAGAAAAATATCTTTTCATAAGAAGTGTAGGCTTATGCAGTAACGAGACAATATTAGGTCGAATCGCTTGCACTTTACAATTTGGGCGAGCAATTGGGATTTGAGCGGATAATTAGAAAACATCCGTTCTTGACCGCTATCTGAGAAAGCTGGGACTTTGCCTGCAGAAAGTCTTGATCTCAATACCTTTTGACACGGATCCTCATACGAGTGCCTTTCGCCGATCCAATGATGGAAGTCGTTTGTCCCAAATCATTTATGCCCGTGTAAAGGCCTGGCCTGTTCGTCTGCGAGAGCACATCTGATACAATCGCAACGACCTTTTCAATGATCCAAGACAATTTGAGCGGGAGAGTGCCATATGAAACGCGTTGCTGCAAGCGTATTGGTTTTTGCGTTGTGTATCCCTCTGTTTGCCCAGACGACCCAGAATAGACGTTCTGGACAGACCGGTAATGGACCCGGTATCAACGGGAATAGGAATGCCGGGCCGATAGTTGCACCTAGTTCCGAGGCGGGAAAGAAATCCGTTCCGTCCCAGCCGATAAACGTCGAATACACGGAGTCGATCCTAAAGAACACGACCGATCCGATGTTCCTGACAGAATTGGTCGATCATCTCCCGGCTTCCGCAACGGTGCCGTCTCCCGAAAAGATACTTGGGTATCCTGTCGGCACGCCAAACAAGTTGACTTACACAAAGGACCAATTTCGTTATTACCGTGAGCTTGAGAAGGCAACGCCGAGAATAAAGACATTCGTCGCACCGGAAAAAAGCGAGGGCGGCAAGGAACAGCTTTTGGTTGTTGTTTCGGACGAAGCGAATATTGCAAAGCTTGCTCGATACAAAGAGATCACCTCAAAGCTGGGCGACCCGAGGACCATAAATGACGAGCTTGCCAAACAGCTTATCGCTGAGGGCAAGGCCATCTACTGGGCATCGGGTGCGATCCATTCAACTGAAACCGGTTCGCCTGAAATGTTGATGGAGATGGCCTATCGGCTGGCGGTAGAAGAATCGCCATTCATCCAGGCGATACGGAAAAACGTGATCGTTCTTATCACGCCGACGCTTGAAGTGGATGGCCGCGACGTTATGGTCGATCTCTACAATTATAGGAAAGCGAATGAAGGCAAGCGGAGCCCCGGCCTTATATATTGGGGCAAGTACGTCGCCCACGATAACAATCGCGATGCCATGGGACTGGCTTTGGCGCTGACAAGAAATCAGATGGCAACGTTCCTTGAATATAAGCCGACCGTCCTTCACGACCTGCACGAATCAGTGCCGTTCCTCTACACTTCCACCGGGACCGGGCCTTACAACGCCTGGCTCGACCCTATAGTGATCAACGAATGGCAGGACCTCGCCTATCATGAAGTTAACGAAATGACCAAGCGTGGTGTGCCGGGTGTTTGGACCCATGGATTCTACGATGGCTGGGCTCCGAACTACATGTTCTATGTCGCAAATGGGCATAATTCGATCGGCCGTTTTTATGAGACATTCGGAAACGGAGGTGCGGATACGATGGACCGCGTCGTCGGGCAGCAATCAAACCGCGATTGGTTCCGTCCAAATCCGCCGCTTCCTCGGGTGAAGTGGTCAATTCGCAACAACATCAACTTGTCACAGAGCGCCATCCTTATCGCAATGAATTACGTTGCGAACAACAAGGACAGGTTTCTCAACAATTTCTATCTGAAAAGTAAGCGTTCTGTTGCCAAAGCCCGCACCGAGGGGCCGGCTGCGTACGTTCTGCCGGCAGATGATACCCGGCCTGTGGAAGCGGCCGGATTGGTCAATTTGCTCAAACTGCAGGGCTGCGAGGTACATCGGTTGACGGCCCCGATAGAGACGAAAGAGGGCAAGTTCGACGTGGGGAGCTATGTTGTTCGCATGGACCAACCCTACTCAAGAATGGCGGATATGCTGCTTGACACCCAATACTATAACGCCAACGATCCACGTCCCTACGACGATACCGGGTGGACTTTAGGCCCGCTGAGAAACGTCAAGACGGTCCGGGTGAAAGACGAAAAGATACTAGACGGTGCGATGTCGATGGTCGAGGGCCCGGCAAGAGTGGCTGGGAAGATCGAGGGAACCGGAAACGCCGGATTTATTGTGAACCATACCGGCGAAGCTGCTGTCACCCAGTTAAGGTACCGTTTGAAAGACGTCCGAATGTCGGCAGCTCAAGCTCCATTCAAGGTAGGGGATAAGAGTTTCAATGCGGGATCGTTCATAGTAAAGAGTGAAGAGCTTTCCCCGGCCTCACGGCAGGCTTTCCAGCGAGAGATCGGTGCCCTTGGCCTGACGGCGACGGCGGTGGACAAACTCCCGGAAGTTGCACAGCATTCGGTCGGCGCCCCTAGGATCGCCTTGGTCCACACGTGGATAAATACTCAGAACGAAGGTTGGTACCGCATCGAGCTGGATCGGCTCGGTATCCCTTATGACTACATTTCGGACCAGGTCGTCGGCAAAACACCGAACCTTCGCGAAAAATATGATGTGATCATTTGGGGACCTGTGGGTGGAAGTGCCCAGAGTATCGTGCGCGGTATTCCGAAATTCAGCGACTCCGAAGCGCCGATCCCTTGGAAGGCATCGGCTCTTACGCCAAATATCGGCCTGACACCCGATCAGACCGATGATATTCGAGGCGGAATGGGGATAGACGGCGTCGCTCATATCCAAAGATTTGTTGAGAGCGGCGGGCTTTTTGTGACGATAGGCAACAACGCCTCGATACCGATCGATTTCGGTATGGTCTCAGGCGTGTCGATACAGGAACCTCGAAATCTTCAAACGCGTGGATCAGTGATGAGTACAAGCTTTATTGACCGCCGAAGCCCGATCTCGTACGGCTACGACGAAAAGCTGGCTGTTTACTTTAGCCAGACGCCGCTGTTCCAGGTTGCTAATCTTGGCCAGGGTGGCGGCGGTGGAGGAGGCGGCGGACAGGGCGGCCAGCCCGGTGGCAGAGCCACTGGGCGCGGTTCGGAGACCGATCCGGACGTGATCCAGGGCCGAAAGCCGATGCCGCCCTTGGCACAGCCAGGGCCGACGCCTGATCCGGCCCAGGTCCCGCCGCTTGCAATGCGGCCGAGGATAGTGCTGCGGTTCGCGATGAACGAAAAAGAACTCCTGATCAGCGGAATGCTGGCGGGAGGGTCGGAATTAGCCGGACGTCCTGCAGTTGTCGATATACCGGTGGGCAAGGGCCACGTTGTGATGTTCGCAAACAATCCTATGTGGCGGCATCAAACTCATGGGAGCTTTTCGCTGCTGTTCAATGCGATCCTGCATTACGACAACCTCGGAGTGGGACGGAGCGCTCCGCCATCCGGCCGCGCTCCCGAAGCCGATGAGGTCGAGTATTGATGTAGCTTGATTTATCGGCTTGTCTGGCCTTGCTGCTTTTTGTGGCGGCGGATAAGCCGTCGAACAAGCTCGTCTTTTTCTGTCTTTAAAGGCAGGCGGTAACGCTTCCCAAGGCCGGGGTCTTGTTTGATAGGCTGGGCCTTACCAGTGGCGATAAGATGCACAGCTTCGGCCATTAGGCGTGCCGAAGGTTCCTTAAGGGTTTGACGAAGATCATTGAGGAAATTCTCGACCTTTGTCCCGTACTTAGCGAAATCGTAAGCAAGCGGAATGGTTTGCTGGAGCACGATATCTCCCGTATCGACCTTTGCCGCCACGAAATGGACGGTGATCCCGATCTCCCGTTCGTCATTGAAAAGCTCCCAGAAAACTGTGGGCCCGCCGCGATACTTCGGAGCAAGGCCCTGATGTATGTTCAGACAGCCGAGACGGGGTAATGAAAAGACGGGTTCCTTTAAGATGTTCGTCCCGTAAACGATTCCGAGATCAGCTTTTGCGTTTTCTATCAGGTCGATCGAAGTCGGATCGTGGTAATTTCGGACCTCGTGGTATTGGAGCTTGAGTTCGTCACAAGTATCTCGAACTGAGCTCCTTGGTGCCAACCCTTCAGACGGATCTTCATTCACTTTTTCTCCGCGGCCTGCGATCTTCGAGAGTATTTTCCGTAGTGTAGCGGCAAACCCATCATATCGAATCGACCTTTTAAATATTTCAAAAAGGCCGCGTTGCTTTTCGACCTCTGTTTCGACGAAAACGCCCACGATCTCGACTGAGCTGTCTCCGGCCAAGAGTTCCAACACCCTTTCGGCACCTCCATGTGTAAGCACTATCACTTTCAGGCGATCAAATCTCATCTTGCAAGTTCTTTGTAAATACGAAGCCAGTCTTCCCGAACGTTCTCCCAGGAATACCTCTGACATTCGCGGCGTGCTTCGGTGATCATCTTCTGGGCAAACTCATCGTCCTCAAGAAGTCTAAGTGCCTTTGCAGCAAGCCCTTCGGCATCGCCGGTTTCGACAAGAAGCGCGGTTCGCCCATCATCGCAAATATACGGAATTCCGCCTGCGTTGGTCGAAACGACAGGTAGTCCGGCTGCGAAAGCCTCAATAATAGAGTTCGGCATGTTGTCTATATTCGGCGAATTCAAATAGATATCGGCGCGGTCGAGAAGCTGCGGCATCTCTTCAGGCGGGATGCGGCCAACGAATTCGACGTTCTCTAGTCCCAATTCTTCAGCGCGGGATCTGAGCAGCCCCTTTCCTTCCCCATCCCCCGCCAGGATCAGTCTGGCGTCTTGGTGATTTTCGCGGATCCTCGCAAAGGCTTCCAGGACGAGTCCAACGTTATAGAGCTTCTCAAAGTTGCGATTTGACACGAATATCGGCCTCAGAGGACGGCGTTCTCTAAACTGATACTTATCCTTGTCGACAAAATTAAATATCGGTTCGGCGACGATCCCGAATCTCGCAAAAACTTTGACCAGATATCCTGAAGGGACAACCAAGCGGTCAAAACGCTTAATTATCGGCAGAGCGGTTTTCCACCGCGATAAATGGTCATCGGCTTCGCCGCTTCGATAATTCAAGATAGTTCTTTTCCCAAATAATTTGGCAGCGAGCAGCGAGGGAAACGGTGCCAAAAGAAAAGAAAAATACGAGGCCGAAAATATATGGATGACATCGTACTTAGGCACCGTTGCAAGCAGGCCAATGACGAACCTGAAGCTTGTCAATATCGTACGGAGATATTTGAAACGTTGAAGTGAGGGGAAAAAAGTTGGATTGATCGGCAGGAGATCGGCTTCGATAGCGGCTTCAGAACGGAACTTCTCGATCAGTTTCTGAGCCTGTACTGTCTGGCCGCCGATGAGCGGTGGTGCCGGCGCTACGATCAACACCCTGATTGGCTTCAAGCTGTCCATTCATTTTCAAAGCGGATCCAGGATTCGAGCACCAAAATGAACCACAGTTGACGAGGGGCCCAATTTGAATCCCTCGATCGGTCTAGAAGCTTCAAGATATTCTTCGAATTGATCCAGCCATCCTTTTCGAGGAACGAATCGTTCATTATCTCCTCAAACTTCCGGCTCCAATTTCCGGTCAGCCACCTTTGGACCGGGACACCAAAGCCTTTCTTGCTGCCTCTCGCAAGTTCGGGATCGATGCGCTTGCGAACGATCTCCCGAAGGACCGCTTTCAGCGTGCCACGGCGGAGCCGGATGGCAATGGGAAGCTGAGCCGCAAATTCCCAAAGGCCTGCATCAAGAAAGGGCGATCGAGCTTCAAGAGCATGGAACATAGTCGCCCCATCCACCTTCGGCAAATACTCGCCTATAAACCTTGTTCGGCGGTCATATTCAAGGAACTCTTTCAATAGAGATCTTCCCGAGGTCATCGGTATCGTTCTGTGATCGTGGGTCGCCGCAGCTAGGCGGTCGCCCAAAAGTTGATGACGTTGATATACCGGCAAACCGTCCCTCACGCGCGTGACCGCACCGAGCCCGCCGCGGGCATAGCTGAGGAACGAATCGGCTCGTTTAAATATCCCTACTCTGGGCATCGCTGACACGACCGCGTGGACCGGTCCCGAAACCAGCCTTGGGACCGTCGAAGCGACCTTCTCTGCCGTCCGAAAATGCAGGTGCTCTGGATAACCGAGAAAAATATCGTCACCCCCGTCACCTGTCAGCAATACCGTCGCGTCGCGTCGAATCTCTCGCGAGATAGCCAGCAGCCCAAGAGCAGAGGCACAAGCAAACGGTTCTCCGAATGCCCGAGTTAGCGATGATAAGTCAATCGGAGCGTCCTGCGACATATTCAATACTTTGTGCCTTATGCCGATCCTTCGGGCAGTCTCAACCGCCACTGGGCTTTCGTCCCACCCATCATTTTCGACGCCTACGGTGAAAGCAGTGACATCCGCACCTAGCTTTGCGATAGCCCAACAAACGAGACTTGAATCGATTCCGCCGCTAAGAAGCGCACCAATAGGGACATCGGCCTGTAATCTTTTTTCGACCGCACGAATGAACAACCTTTCGGTTTCTTCAACCGCATCTTCAAAAGTAATATGGCTGTCGTCGGTATCCGGAAGGCTCCAATATTCACGCACCGTTGTCGTTCCCTTGTGCCATTCGACGAGGCTTGCCGCGGGCACTTTTCGGACGTTTCGGTAGATCGAACGCTCGTCAGTAAGGAAACCGAATTCGAGATATTCAACCAAGCCTTGTTCATCGAGATCACCGCAGAATCGTGCTTGCTTGAGGGCTCGGACGCTGGATGCAAACGCGATCGAACCATCCTTCTCAACATACACGAGGGGTTTGACGCCAAGCCTGTCGCGGAGGAGAAAGAGTTTGTTAAGGTCTTCATCCCAGATCGCAATGGCGAACATTCCGTCGATCCTTTCGGCAAGCCCGTGAATGCCCCATTCGCAATACCCGTGGACGAGAACTTCGGTATCAGAAGTGCTATTGAATCGATACCCTTTCCGTTCGAGCTCGCTGCGGAGCGGGACGAAGTTGTAAATGGCACCATTGAACACAACGCCGACCTTGCGATCAGGAGACAGCATTGGCTGGTGTCCTGCCGGGCTAAGGTCAAGTATAGAGAGGCGGCGGTGCCCAAGGATCGCCGCCCCCCAGGTTTCGATGCCTTCATCATCCGGCCCGCGATGCTCGATAGCGCCGAGCATCGTGCCGAGGCGGCCACGCGCATCGACGGCATCTTTGAATCCAGCTATACCCGCTATTCCGCACATTTTCTTCGGTCAGCGTCGCTCGCCGAGCTTCTTATTATACAAGGCAAGAGTTTTGTCTCGTTGAGCTTCGATCGAAAAGTGTTTCCCGACCCTGCCGCGCCCCTTCTCACCCAACTCCCGTGATCGATCTGGCGACCCGAGCAATTCCATCAATCTTTCCGCCAGGGCTTTGTGGTCTTCGGACGCCACAAGAAAGCCAGTTTCGCCAGGCGATATCGCCTCAGAAGCTCCGCCGACGTCGGTTGCTACCACAGGCAGTCCCGCAGCCATATACTCCAGGATCGAGTTCGAAAAGCCCTCGTGACGCGAAGTGAGGACGCCCGCGAAAGATACCGCCAAAAGTTCCGGGATAGCTTCACACTCACCGAGGAAATGAACCCTTTCGGATAGGCCCAGCTCATTGGACATCTGCTCGAGCCCGTTCCGAAGTTCGCCATCGCCAACGAGCAGAAAATGGGCTTCTCCTCTTTGCTCGCAAACCAGCTTCGCCGCTCGAAGCAGCATCGGATGGTTCTTCACGTCGTGTCGGAAGTTCGCGACCATCGTTATAAATCTTTTCTTCTCGTCCAGGTTGATACCAAGTCTTCGCAGATCGGCTTGCCTATTGCCCGTTCGCCTCTTGAATCGGTAATGGTCAAGTCCGTTGTGAATAACTTCGATCTTTCGTGATAAAACACCCTCGCCGATAAGAAAGTCACTGACCATTCGTGAGTTTGCCACCACAACGTCCGCAGATCGGAACATCTGCCGCTCTACAAATCGTTGTACCGGCGTCCGGACACCAAGCGTCTCCCTTTTGGAGGCGATCTTGACACGAACGCCCGCTAACTTCATCGCCGTAAGCCCGAATACGTTCGTGTAGAAATCATGGGTGTGCACGATCTCAAAATCTTTGTCTCGAAGAAAGCGGGCGAATTTTCTGACTTGAGCTATGAAATTTAGATCATAAAACGATGTCAATGGAAACTCGGGCACCTCTTCGAATCCCATTGAGCCTGCTTCCGCCCTCAGCGGTCCTTTCTGATTCAAGGTCGCCAGACGGATATCAAAGCTGCCCTCCTTGGCAAGAGCGAAGGCAAGCTGAAGAGCCTGGCGTTCCGATCCGCCAGAGTGGAAACTTCCAATAAGATGTAGGACTTTACCTTTCATTCAACGGCTCAGCCGGAACAGGCCGAGGCGAACTGTCCGATTGACCTGATTGAAACTAAAACCGAGTGCTTGTCGTAACATACTCCACTTTGAACAAATACGCGTAAACGCTTAAAATTTTCGCTAGATTCTTAGCGATCAAAAAGATAAAGAAAAGGAGTATGTTGTAATGAAACCCTTGTCCGCACTGATTCTGATCTCAGTTCTCGCCGGGAATCTGCTCGCACAGGCCGCTATGAAACCACCCGTTGCAAAAAAAGAACCGAAAACATTGAAGATCCATGGCTATGAGATCGTCGATAATTATGCATGGCTTCGCGATCGAGAGAAAGATAAGAATCCCGAGATCATCAAGTATCTTGAGAAAGAGAACGCCTACACGGAATATCACATGGGCAAGCACCAGCCGTTTGTTGATTCGCTCTACAAAGAGATGCTCGGTCGTATTAAGCAAACAGATATGAGTGTGCCGGTAAAGCGCGGCAGCTATTGGTATTTCACAAAGGTTGAAGAGGGGAAACAGTACCCGACCTACCTGCGAAGCAAGACAAAGGACGGTACGAACCCTGAAGTGCTTCTTGATCAAAACAAGATGGCTGAAGGATTTCAATATTTCGCAATTGCTCACCTGGAACCCAGTGACGACGGTGATCTGCTTGCATATTCGACAGATACAAACGGATATAGACAGTACACGTTATACATTAAAGATCTCCGAACGGGGAAAATTCTTTCCGATAAGATCGAACGGGTTACCAGCGTAGAATGGTCGCCCGACTCCAAGTATATTTTTGTTGGGCAGGAGGACGAGGTGTCTAAGCGTTCGGACAAGATCTGGCGGCATCAGCTAGGCACCAAGAACACTGAGTTGATATTTGAGGAAAAAGATGTTTACTTCAACACCGGTGTCGGACGTTCAAGAGACAAGCAGATGTACTTCATTGCCTCTTATGCCAAGACGTCCACCGAATATCGTTATCTGCCAGCCAATGCCGTCAGGGACGGCAAGTTCCGTGTCTTGTCGCCCCGCCGAGAGGGCCACGAGTACGCGGCCGATTTCAACAACGGCGAGTTTTTTATCCGGACGAACAAGGATGCTGAAAACTTCAAGGTGATGCGAGTTGGGCAAGAAGACCCCGGCGAACAACACTGGAAGGATTACATTCCTCACGATCCGGCCGTTAAGATCGAAGGTATCGATTTCTTCAAGGATTTTGCCGTCGTCTCTGAACTTGAGAATGGGCTCGAGTATCTTCGCGTTATGGACATGAAGACCCGTCGGGCGCCGATCCGTATCCCAACCGAAGAGAGCGTTTACACGATGGGTCTTGGGTTCAACCCCGAATACGATGCAGACGTCATTCGTTACGGGTATTCCTCAATGATCACTCCGCAATCCACTTATGAATTCGATCTGAGGACCCGCCAATCTAAACTGATCAAGCAGCAAGAGATCCCGAGCGGCTACGACAAGACTAGGTACGAAACGGCGCGCGTTTGGGCCGATGCCCGTGACGGCGTGAAAGTGCCGATCTCAGTAATGATGAGAAAGGGAACCAAGCTAGATGGCAAGTCGCCAATGCTGCTATATGCCTACGGATCGTATGGCTACTCTATGACGCCAGACTTTTCGACATCGAGACTTTCCCTGGCTGATAGGGGAATGATCTATGCGATAGCCCATATCCGGGGCGGCTCTGAGCTGGGAGAAAAGTGGAGGCAAGAGGGCCGCATGTTCAAGAAAATGAACACATTTAACGACTTCGTTGATTGTTCAAGGTGGCTGATCAAAAATAAATACACGTCCAGCGACCGATTGGTGATCCAGGGCGGTTCAGCCGGCGGTCTGCTTATGGGAGCAGTGATGAACCAGGCTCCTGAACTTTACAAGGCAGCCATCGTTCAGGTGCCCTTTGTTGACGTGATGAACACTATGATCGACGAGACGCTGCCGCTTACGACCGAAGAATGGGTCGAATGGGGCAACCCTCGTGATGACAAAAAGGCGTGGGACTATATGTACAGCTATTCGCCTTACGACCAGATAAAGAAAATGGCCTATCCGAATATGCTAGTTCAAGTCTCTCTGAACGATAGTCAGGTACCTTATTGGGAAGGCGCAAAGTACGTAGCGAAGATCCGTGAGTACAAGACAAATGATAGCGTTGTCTTGCTAAAGACAAACATGGGGGCAGGACATGGAGGCTCTTCGGGTCGCTATGACCGCCTTAGGGAAGTGGCTTTTGATTATGCTTACGCTCTTACGCAGGTCGGTATAGTTAAATGAGTCTGAAAGGAATGTTCAAGGGTTAGTATTCTCACCGAACTACTCAGGCACCGAAGGGCGATCCGTCAATTCGGTGCCGTCTTTATCTAACGGCCGGACACGCATCCGAAGAACCGATACTTTGCGGGGGATATTTTGTCCGGTACGCAAAAAAGTGTGGAAATAACACTTTGATTTGGTTATACTTTTGTAGGCTCCCACAGGCCTTTCACATCATCTGCCTATTCTGTCTCGCCTTTTTGCTTCGTACTATTTCGATCCCGAATGGAAACACAAAGGGAAAAAGACCTTAGTACTCTATTGTATGTTGGATTCGTGGCTCCTATCGCGCTTGGCGCTGTTATTTGGGCCATTTATGGATTTCCATACGGAAATATAGGGCTAGGAATGCTTGGCATTTCATTAGCCACGGTATTCTTGGGTTCCGCTCTTCGCGTCCAACTGCCTGGAACCGACGTACACATTACCGCGTCTGACGCGATGGTCTTCTTCGTTCTTCTTACCTTTGGTGGCGAGTTGGCGATCATTGTGGCAGCTTGTGAAGCTCTTTTCTCTTCGCTAATGATCCGCTTCCGCGGCGTAAGCATGCGGCCGCGAACGATCACGGCAAACGTCTCGATAGCTACGATCTCTGTATTTTCATCTGCCCTTGCGGTTCATGCTTTCTTTGGACGGCCGGAAACCGCCATCGAATCTATCGGCATCACGCAGCTTTCGCTGATCATGGTAGTGATGGGTCTGTCTCAGTTCGTTGCTAACTCGCTGCTCGTGTCGGCTTACATATCTATCCGTAATCGGGAAGCCATCTGGCAGGTCTGGAATCAGTACTGTTTTGGGGCTCTGGTGATATATCTGAAGGGGGCCATGATCGGCGGGTCGCTGACAAAGGCCATTCATCAGTTGGATATTTACCTCTCTACATCGCTCGCCATACTGTTCGTCGCTATTTACTTCACCTATGTGCGGTACGCCAATACCGTGAGAAATTCTTCAGCCAAGGCAGAGAAAGCAGAACGTGAGCGAGCGGAACAGGCAGAAAAGCATATTTCGGAATTAGAGCATTACATTCAGCAACTTGAATTGAGCACGAATGCACTGCGCGAAAGCCATGAAAAGCTTCACCACACGGTTTTTCATGATACGTTGACAGGTCTTCCTAACCGCAATTTCTTCGTCGAAAAGATAAATGCGATGCTTGCGGAAAGAGCGGAGACACGCCGAAACTTTGCCGTGATCTTTCTTGATCTCAATAGGTTCAAGACCATTAATGACAGTCTCGGTTACACGATCGGTGATGAACTGATCCGAACGGTCTCAACACGGCTCTCAGGTTCCGGGATCGACGAGTGTCACGTTGGTCGATTCGGCGGTGATGAATTTGCTCTCATTCTGCCAAACATCTCGTCGGTGAACGACGCGATAGAACTGGCGAACTGGATCGCGACACAGGTCGCATTGCCCTACGATCTGCTCGGGCGGCACGTTTTTGCGAGTGCCAGTATCGGCATAGCTATCAGCGATGACCGCTACAAGAATGCCGAAGAGATCCTGCGCGACGCGGATATAGCTATGTACAATGCGAAGGAGACCAACAAGAGCTGGGTGATCTTTGACCAGATAATGCACGCCCGGGCGGTTTCTCTCCTTGAGCTGGAAACTGACCTTAGGCTTGCGGTCGAGCGTAATGAATTCGAGCTTTTCTATCAGCCGATAGTAAATCTCGGCGACGCATCCCTTGTTGGCTTTGAGGCCCTTATCCGCTGGAACCATCCAAGCCGCGGGCTGATTACGCCGGGAGAGTTCATAGACACAGCCGAGTCTACAGGACTTATGATCCCGATGACTCTGACGGTGCTTCGAACGGCGTGCAAACAGATGACGAGTTGGAAGCGGGCCAGACTCGCTCCCCGCTCGCTTACTATGAGCGTAAATTTCTCTGCAAGCCATCTGGGTCAGCCGGACGTGGTCCAGAAATTGAACGAGATCATTGAGGAGACTGGGATAGATCCCAGTTGTTTGAAGCTTGAGATAACCGAGAGCGCTGTAATGGGCAATGCAGAAGCGACGATCGAAGTCCTAAAAAAGGTGCAGAGACTCGGCGTTCAGATCAGCATTGACGATTTCGGAACGGGTTACTCTAATCTGAGTTATCTTCACCGATTTCCGATCGATACCTTAAAGGTAGACCGCTCGTTCGTCAGCACTATGGAAGAAGGCTCAGAGAATGGAGAGATCGTACGCACAGTGATAGCCCTCGCCAAGGCACTTCGATTGAGCGTGGTTGCGGAAGGCATAGAGAGTATCCATCAATTCCATCAACTACGAATTCTTGGTTGTGAGTTTGGCCAGGGTTATCTCTTTTCACGGCCGATGCCGGTCTCCGAAGCGAGCAAGCTGCTTGAGGATCCCGGACGCTGGTCAAACATCTTACCCAACAACGATGTCGGTGTTATCGCAAGAAACCTGGAATACACGCACCTCAGGATACAGTAAGTACCGTACTATGCATGACCAGAATGGGGACACTCGCGAGTCGCGACTCTGCGAGACCCGGCGCCGGTACAAGAAAAGAAAACGTTACTCGGCAAACAAGGAAGGCCGCGAAGCCAGCGGAAACTGGTCTCCGTAAGCGGCCGCCATATTCAGCAGCATTCCTTCTGACCAAAAACTACCTATCAACTGCAGCCCGATAGGAAGCCCCTCGCTGGAAAGGCCGCACGGGACGTTAATGGCTGGAATCCCGGCTAGGTTTGCTGAGACTGTGTAAACGTCACTCAAGTACATTGCTAATGGATCGTCGGACTTTTCACCTATCTTGAATGCGACGCTCGGAGCGGTTGGGGTCAAGATCGCGTCACATTGCCGGAATGCGTTGACATAATCGCGTTTTACTAATGCTCTCACTTTCTGAGCCTTTGCGTAGTAGGCATCGTAGTAGCCGCTCGACAGCACATAGGTTCCGAGCATAATTCGACGCTTAACTTCGGCGCCAAAGCCTTCCTCTCGCGTCTTAAAATACATTTCCCGCAGTCCAGCGGAATTCTCGGCCCGAAAACCATAACGAACACCGTCATATCTCGCAAGGTTTGATGATGCTTCTGCCGTCGCGATTATGTAATATACGGCAATACCATATTTTGCGTAGGGAAGTTCTACATCGACGAACTCCACTCCCAGGGAGCGATAGTTCTCTATCCCTGACTCAACGACATTTCGAACCTCATCATCGAGGCCCTCCCCAAACAATGCTCTGGGAATACCAACGCGTTTTCCTTTTATATCGTCACTCAGAACAGAAGGATAATCGGGTACGGGTACGTCGGCCGACGTCGAATCATGCGGATCGCGGCCGGCGATGGCCTGCAGCACACTCGCAATGTCGGCAGCCTCGCGGCCGAAGATCGCGATATTGTCCAGTGAAGATGCAAAGGCAACCAATCCGTACCTTGAGATTCGGCCATAGGTTGGCTTAAGACCGTAGATCCCGCACAACGACGCGGGCTGTCGAACCGAGCCGCCTGTTTCGGATCCTAACGCTGCTCTGACCACCCCTGAAGCGACAGCGACGGCCGATCCCCCGGAACTTCCGCCGGGCACACGGCTTAGGTCCCACGGGTTCTTTGCGGAGCCAAAAGCTGAACTTTCATTTGATGAGCCCATTGCGAACTCATCCATATTGGTTTTGCCGATAACTACCGCCCCGGCTTCATTAAGGCGCTCTATAGCGGTCGCATTATAATGAGCCTTATAATTTTGAAGTATGCGTGAGCCACAGGTTGTTGGAAGTCCCCTCGTGCAGATATTGTCCTTGATAGCGATCGGATAACCCTTGAGAGGAAGATAGTCCTCCCGCGTCTCCAGTTCGGCAGCACGAAGCAATGCATGGTCGCGCTCTATCGAAAGAAACGAGTTCAGCTGGCCGTTGAGGCGTTCAGCGTTATCAAGAGCCTTTTCAACAGTCGCCCTAATATTACCCATAGAGTCCATTAGTAAGCCTATTTCTAATTTCTTATTATCCTCGAAGCCAGCCATTTTCCTTCGCGGTTTACGGTCTCGACGAGGATCACGCGTTGTTCGCTTCTGTCTTCGTCCTTCCAAAATAAAAGGACGTCAAACTCGGTTCGATCCGCTGACAATGACCTGCAAGCCGCAACCCTGAATGCTCGCGGTATGTCGTCGGTACCTGAGGTGAAAGGGTCAGTACCCTCTGCAGACAGTTTAGCAATTTCGAAAAGTTCGCCTGTGATAAACCGCTTTCGTGCTTCAAGCCCTTTATTCGAGAATCCCATTTCGTTGCCGAAGTGAAATGAATAGAATTCGCGCAAAGCAGTCCTCGAATCGGTGCACTCCGGCGGGTCAAGATTCGGAACCTCGCAAGCCGTGTTAAGAAAGATCAAGGTACAGATCAACAGGACGGAATCTAAGAAGCGGCACCCCCGATCTTTTGCTCGCGACTGCGAAATTCTCATAGCACCTTTGGCACTTGGAAGTGGCCTGCAACAGCACACGGAGCTTGGGCGAGTGCATCATCCTGTGAAAACGAAGGTGATACCTGGTCGTTCCTGTCGGCAGCGGTACTAGCTCCTTCGGCAGTCAATCCCCCGGTCATCGGTTCGACGGATTCGGTGTCTAACTCGTTCAATTGTTCGACGTACTTTACGATCTCGGCCATTTGCGGAGTGTAAATGGCTACTTCATCCTCGGTTATCTCGAGATGTGCAAGCTTAGCGACCTTTCTTACATCCATAAATCATTATCAAGAACATCATTTGATCGATATTCGACCTTACGAGTCACGTGCCTAGATGCCTAGTCGGCTTCGCCGGGCCATTGCACCCGACACAGCGGCAAGAAACAGCCTGCGCAATTCTTCATCGCCGATCGCTGCGGCCGCTGCCACCAGTTCCGGCCAAGCTTCATACTGTGTTCGCTGGCCGTCGTCAGGAATCTGCTTTCGCCGCGCCATATCGTCTCTGTGTGATCTCACTGCTTCGCCGTCAAGCTCAACCTTAACTACCCTTACGAGCGGTGTGCCAAGTGACTCATTAAGCTTACCGGCCACGACGGGACAAAGGTCGGACAACTGACGCCGCCATAATTGGCTTTCAACAGCACAAATCAAGCTCCCATCCGCGAAGCGAAGCGGCACAACATGGTCTGCCAAAGGGGCTTCGACAGAACGCCGCCAGGCCGCAAATACGAGTGCTTCCACCGCTTGATCTTTTTGAGACAGCTCATTTAAGGCGGCTGGAAATGTCCTGATCAACTCTTCCATTTGTCATTCCTACGAGCAATTATTATCTTAAACTAGAACAACTTAAATGCTAAACCGTTCAAATTCCCCCATTGCACTTCCAAGGCTTGTTTTGGCTTCTGGAAGCCCAAGACGCGCTGAGATACTTCGGTCAGTAGGTTGGGACTTCTCGATCTCGGTAGCCGATATTGACGAATCAGAACTGTCCAACGAAGCGGCCGAAAGTTATGTCCGGCGGCTCGCGGTGGGTAAGGCGCTGGCCATCTCCAGCTTGTTACCGGACGACATCGTTCTCGGAGCAGACACCACCGTGGTAGTTGATTCTCATATCATTGGAAAACCCGCAGATCTTGAGGATGCGCGCAGAATGCTTCGGCTTTTGTCCGGACGCTGGCACGAGGTGCTAACGGGCGTCGCCGTAGCGGCCAACAGCAGCGTTCGTGATGGCCTCCAGCGAACACGGGTAAAGTTTGCAGAAATGAATGACCCAGAGATCGATTTTCTCGCTGAAATGGGCGACCCGCTGGACAAGGCGGGAGCATACGCCGTGCAGGCGCAAGCAGCCCTGTTCATCGAAGCTATAGAAGGCGACTATTGGAACGTGGTCGGCCTGCCCGTAAGGCTCGTTTATAAGATGATCACGGCATCGCTTCCGCCAGTCGCCCCGGAGAGAGCCGATCCCGCCGAGGCTCAGATGACCGGGCGCCCGATTCGGAGGTCAGTTTCTTGAATCTTTAGATCTCTGGCAAAAGGTCTCTGCAAAACCTAAGATATTGCTAATTTCTTGCCGATCCGATCAAGAAACGGTCACCGATCTCTTAGGATTCGGCATAGATCAATAGTAAAAGAACGGATTCTCATGCATGTTTAGGTTTTCTGATGAGCTAGATCGGAGGACATCTGTTTCTGGTGGCGGAAAAGGAGGATTGTGCGTAAATTCCTTCAAATTTGATGAAAATAAAGCCGGCCGCTCAACATTTTCGAGCGGCCGGAACAACAAATGGCGAGGTCAATTACAGCAGACTGTCGATCTTTTTCGATAAAGGTACCGTTATATCAAACTTCGGGTCGATGCCGCCAAAAGCCTCTCCTGCAGGTGAACCGGTCTTATCAAGAATCAGGAATGACGGAACCTGATCGACCTTGAACTTCTTCAGCACCGTGTTCCCGTCTGAATCTCTGAGTATCTGCATCCCGATCCTGTTGGCCGCCCCAAATTTCCGCACGTCCTCATCTGAGGCAAAATTCCGCGACCGCGAATTCGTCGAATCGGTCACGACATAATAGAAAACAACGTCCTTGCCTGCGTATTTTTTCGCCAAGGCATTAGCATATTCTGCATGTTTTCCCGACAAGGGAAGCCAGCTCGCACCGATCGCTAAGACAACGACCTTCCCTTTCTGACCTTGGACGTCAACCGTGCCGCCATCGAGTTTCGGAACGATGGTCTGTGCAATCGAAACTGAAGCGAGGACTCCGGCCAAGGCCAGAATTATCGAAAAGCTCCTGATCTTCCTCATAATCTTTACGGGATAAATGTCTCCCATATCAACATTTGATGCAATTAAGATGCCAGGTTACTGCTTTCGGTTAAGAATTATATTATCTATCAACCGAACGCTGCCGAACCGGACCGCCGCCGCTACGAGAACTTCGCTATCTTCAATTGTCTCAATAGGTTCCAGGTCGCTGTTACTTACAACAGCTACGTAATCGATCCTAGCTGCGGGTTCGGACGATATCTTTTCTTCGACTATCTGCGATAGAGCCGCCGCATTTCGTTCACCGGCATCGAATGCCGCTTTAGCTTCGGAGAGGGCCGAAAAAATGACCGCAGCCTTATCTCGTTCATTCTCAGAGAGATAGGCATTTCGTGAAGACAAAGCAAGGCCGGACGGCTCACGAACCGTCGGGACTACTACGATCTCTGTCTCAAAGCCCAAGTCGCGCGTCAATCGCTTCACGACGCCCACCTGCTGAGCATCCTTGCTTCCAAAAAACGCCAAGTCCGGACGGACGGTATTGAAAAGTATGGTTACGACAGTTGCAACACCCCGAAAATGCCCGGGCCTTGAGGCGCCCTCGAGTGTTTCCGTTAAGCCTTCGACGTAAACGTATGTCGAGAAACCCGGCACGTATATCTCCTCAACATCCGGTGCAAATACATAATCTACGTCGTACTCGGCCAATCTCGCCGCATCTGCTGCTAGATCTCGGGGATACTTTTCAAAGTCTTCGTTTGGGCCGAATTGGCTCGGATTGACAAATATCGAGACAATTACAACGTCGGCCATCTGGCGCGCCTCCTTGACCAGCGCCAAGTGTCCAGCGTGCAAGGCTCCCATCGTCGGGACAAAGCCAACGGTCTTGTTCTCCCGCCGCAATTTGCGCGCGATAGAGGCCATTCTCTGTTTTCGGTTTATGATCTCCATCAGATGTTGGTCGCGGGAAAGACAACAACCTGCTGATCAAAGTGTTATCAGCCCTGTTCCGAAACAGCCTTAGACTCCTTTGGAAATCCGTAAGATTCGGCCTTGCTAGGGTAATCGCCGGAGCGCACATCGTCCATCCATTTCGTGATAGCTTCTGTGATCACCTGGCTAACGTTCGCATATTGACGCACAAAACGCGGCTGGCGGCCAAAGGTAAAGCCGATCAGGTCATGAAGTACCAAAACCTGTACATCGCAGGCCGCTCCTGCCCCGATGCCTACAGTGGATATCGTGAGCACGTTTGTGATCTTTTGGGCAATTTCCCTTGGGACGAGTTCAAGCACGATAGCAAATGCCCCGGCCTCTTCAAGCATTTGTGCATCTTCTATCAGACGCTGCGCATCGCTCGCAGTTTTTCCCTGAACGCGATATCCGCCGAGCTTATGAACCGACTGAGGCGTCAAGCCAATGTGGGCCATTACCGGTATTTCCTCCTCAACGAGGCGTTTGACCAGGCCGACCCGATTCCGTCCGCCTTCAAGCTTAACCGCCTCGGCTCCACCGTATTTGAGCAGCTTCATCGCGTTGCGGACGGCCTTATTATCGCCCGTGTGGTAGCTGCCGTAGGGCATATCCGCGACGATCAAGGCGCGGTTCGACCCCCGTTTTACTGCTTTGGTAGCCGATAACACTTCGTCAAGGGTAACTGGGATAGTGTTGCCATAGCCGTGGATGACATTTCCCATGCTGTCGCCAACAAGGATGATGTCAACACCCGCCTCATCGACGATTCGCGCCGTAGGATAATCATAAGCTGTAAGGCAGACGAGTTTTTCACCGGACTCCTTTGCTGCTCGGAGCGCCGGCACGTAAACCTTTTCGGGCTGATCCGGTTTCAGATAGGCCATAAAATTGACATAAGTCTAGCCGTTTCAAGCCTTCAAGTCTAGCCACTTTGCGATACATGGATGCCCTCCCGGGAATGTGGGTACCAGCGGACTACGGCAGATGTATCATCACATTCGGAAAGCAATGCAGCTATATCTTTGTGCAGGAGCGGATGCTGATAGGTAGGGCAGATCTCGTTCAACGGCACTAGAACAAAACGGCGTAAGTGTGCACGTGGATGGGGTATCGTCAAGAATTCGGATTCCAGATGTTCTTGACCAAAAAACAGAAGGTCGAGATCTATCGTTCGGGGCTTTTTTTGGGATTTATCCGTGCGGCCCAAAAGATACTCGATGCGGAGCATACGTGCAAGCATCTGCGTCGAAGTTATCCCCGCCACCTTTATCTCTGCCGCCATGTTAAGGAACGACGAAGCCCCTTCGATACCGACGGGAGCGGTCTCATAAACGGCCGAGAGTTTTGTGACCTGAAAGCTCGCTTCGACCAATCCGCGAACGGCAAGCAGTAAATTTCCTGCCCGATCGCCCAGATTCGAGCCAATGCCAACGTATGCGGTCACATGATCGTTCACCATTTGCTATTCGAGACGATATAAAAGATCTCGCTCAAGTTCATCTATCGCGTCCAGAAGTTTAACAAATCGCTTCCCGAAAGCGGTTAGCCTATATTCAACGCGTGGCGGAACCTCGGGAAAGGAATTTTTCTCAAAAATACCAAAGTTGACCAATTTACGAAGGCGTTCATTCAAGACTTTGGTCGTTAATCCGGGAACCTGCTTTTCCATGGCTCCGGGTCGATTCACGCCGGCGCGAACAAGCGCTATCACCGTCAGCGACCACTTGCACCTGACGACGGTCTCTACCATTCGCCTTACGTCCGGAGGGCTTGAGATCTTCTTCGCCTTTGGCTGCATCAATTTAGACTGAAAAGTACACAGGTAACCAAAAAGTACCTGCTTACCCAAATACATGCGATCTGATAAGTTCTTAAGGTGTCAGGTCCGACATAGAAACATTAGCGTAAAGAGGAGAAGAAAAACAAATGAAAAAGAAGGCAGTTTTTTATCATGCGGGGTGCCCGGTATGCGTCGATGCCGAAAGGATGGTCGCAGATACAATAGACCGGGGCAGATTCGATGTTGAAATCGTTCATTTAGGTGAAGAGAAAGACCGGGTCGCCGAGGCCGAACGGCAGGGCGTAAAGTCGGTACCCGCACTTGCTGTTGACGGCAACGTCTATCACATAAATTTTGGAGCTTCGATAAGCGATCTGACCTGAAATCTCAGTAATTTTGGCCGAATCCCGGGCAGCTAAAACGCCCGGGCTTTTTTACTTTTGCGAGTGTAAATGCTTCAATGGACTTAGAAAGATTCCAGCAGCGGCCTTTCCTCGGTCGCTCGGGCGGACGCCGGTGATGGTCCGTCTTGACAAAAATACACACGCCGACATTATGCCGCGTAGAAAGTTTCGCCACACGCACCGTTACGAATCTCCGGCCGACCGTTCCCATCAGGAATACATCGCGAATCAGCCTGCCCAGATGACAACAAGGTCCGAGCTGCTGCGTCTGATCAAAGGCGGCGAAGACACATACCTCGAGCTAAAGGTAAAACTGTCCAATACCGAGCGTATTACACAAGGTATCGTCGCACTTGCGAATACGAGCGGCGGAACTATCATATTTGGAGTTACCGACCAGCTCAGGATCGAGGGCGTAACTGACCCGGAAGCAGTTCGTGACGAACTGGTTCGGATCTGCCGGGAAGAGATAGTCCCGCCTGTTGTGCCAAACATCGATATGATCGCTTTTGATAGTGGGAAACGCGTTGTGGCGATCGACGTGGAGGCCAGGCATCGGCCGTATCGCACGCGGGATGGAAGGTTCTACATGCGCTTTGGTGCCGAAAAGCGAGAAGTTGGGCGGGAACAGCTTTCTATGTGGCTTGACGAGATCAGGCCGCTCGGTTACGAGAACGTCCCGCTTTTCAATTGTGTCGAAGAAGATTTTGACGATGGGCTCCTGTGGACATTCGCCTCGGGCTTTGAGGAAGTCAAGCAGAATCTTAACTTGTACCAGACTGCGGAGTTTATGAAGAAGGATCTGCTTCTTGCCGTCGGCGGTTCTGACGATTTTTTCCCGACCGTTGCGGGGGTGGTCCTTTTTGCGAGAAACGACCGCATTGCCCAGATCTTCCCGAGGGCGGGTGTTACGGTTTCGTGCTATTCAGGCGAGAACGGGAATGCACAACTGGTCGAATCAGCCCTGATACACGGCAACCTTTTGTCACAATTCGAGAGCATACAGGCGTTTCTGCTGAGATACGTTGACTTGGCGAAGTCTCCGCCTCGTAAACGAAAGCCCACGGACACTCTTCATGTAAAGCCTCGCAGCGTTTTCAGCCTGTATGCGGTACGTGAGGCTGTTGCAAACTCATTGGTGCACCGAGATCTCGCCATCCGTGATACTCCAACGCGGATAAATATCTACGACAACGCGATCGAGTTCGTGAACGCGCGGCGTACGAATGGATTCGTGCCGCCTGCCTCGCGTGCTATCCGATACGGCATCACACAGCGAATCAATCCCCAGATCGCTGCGGTTTTTGGCCGTCGCGAGTACGGGGCAAGTGTACCGCGAGGCGGGCTTCCAATGGTGTTGAAGCATTCGACGCTCTTTTCCGGCAAGCGGGCTGAACTTTTCACGGCGAATGATGAATTTCGCCTAAAGATCTTTGGTGCTTGACCTTTAGTTCGCTGTCGGCTGATCCAACCCTATGTCCGGTCCCACTCAAACGGGGTCCCGAACACAGAGACGCAAAAATGCAGACACAGTCGGATCAATCCTGCCTTTTCTCGGTTGTGATGCCGGTCTATTGCGAGAGTGACGGCATAAGGAAAGTTCTTTTCGAGGTGCATCGCTTCCTGAATGAGGTGAATGCCGAGCATGAGTTTATTCTGATCGACGATGGCTCCCCCGACGATACCTGGCAGGTATTGAGAAAACTTTCCTCCGAGCTTCCGTGCCTTCGGGCAGCTCGTTTGAGCCGGAATTTTGGAAAGGATCTGGCCTTATGCGCCGGCCTTGAACTGGCGGAAGGCGACGCGGTCATAGTAATGGATGCGGACGGGCAGCATCCGCCGTCGATCCTTCCGATCATGATAGCGGAATGGCGGGAGGGAGATGTGGATATCGTCGAAGCCGTCAAGTTGGATCGTGGTAAGGAGAACATCTTCAACAAGATCAGCGCCTCGCTGTTCTATTTCATTTGGAATAAGCTTTCCGGTTTCGAGATGCGGTCAGCTTCGGATTTTAAGCTTATCGGACGCAACGCGGTTGACGCCTATCTTGAGATGCAGGATCGGAGTGTTTTTTTCCGAGGGATGTCTGCGTGGGTCGGGTTTCGGCGAAGACAGATCCCATTCAATGTTCCGGCCCGAACCGGTGGTCGGACCAGTTGGACGACACTCAGGTTGCTAAGACTTGCCCTAACGGGAATCACCGCGTTTTCCGCAGTACCGCTGCAAATAGTGACATTTGCCGGATTGTTTTTTTTGTTGTTTGCACTCGTTTTCGGCATCCAAACGCTTTATGTCTATCTTGCCGGCCAGGCCTTGACCGGTTTTTCCACTGTGATCTTCTTGCTGCTAATCATTGGCAGCTTTTTGATGATCAGCCTTGGCATAATCGGCGAATACATCGCCAGGATCTATGAGGAAGTTAAGGGACGTCCGAGATTTATAATCGCGGAACGATTGAACCTTCCTAAAGCGGTCCCCGAACATCGAAGGTCTGAGGTCGAGACGGAGATTAACTAACCCCTGCATTCACCTTGGCAGGATCTCTTTGGGACCCGGCTCACGGTAAAGCAGAAAATTCCCGCTTTTCATTATCATCTCACAGTTCACACATTTATCCTCGGAACTTAACACCAAGGCACCGGGCGGCGGGCGCTTTCCGAACTCAACATGCACGAAATTCTCTTTTTCGATTCCGTTAACGATCGCGTACCAATACGCATGAGCGTACATCTGGCCCCAATATCCATCGAACAAATAGATAGGTCTTTGAGGTGTTGCGAGGGCGGCCTTTAGAACCACTGGATAACCTTCATCGAACCAAAGTCCACGTTTTGGGCCCTGGTCTGCAAAGGTCCGAAAAAAGAATGCGGACTGGAGCAACGAAAGGGTAACAGCGGCGGCGATCAATACTTGTCCAATGGGAAAACTCCATGTTATCGCGGGGATCTTGAGGCTATGATTCTCACCCAGCTTTCCAAGCCACATAGCAGCAGGGACGATCAGTAACAGTAAGAAAACTGGAAAGGCGATCAGACGCAGCATATGGAACTGGTCCAAGGTCAGCGACGCAGGCACTACGGAAGCCAACAGACCGTACAGAATATAACGCCACCATGGATCCCTAATATGCTTGAAAAGGATCACCCCGATCCCGATCAAGGCCAGAACCAGTGTTGCAGCCAGTATCGGGCCTGTATCCGTTATATGGTGCCGAAGATTGGGATCACCTATGAACAGCATCCGGTAGGGACTAACATTCGCGGCGAAATTCGTGATGATCGCGACCAATATTTCAAAGTAACTTTTGTCCGGCGTTATGACACCAACCGTCATGCTGAATCGGCCTGCGAGTGCGCCGGGATTTCTCAAGTGAAAAACGAGAATCGGGATGAGGAAAATAAAATAGGCCGCCCAAGTCTTGACCACATTCAATAACTTTCGCCGGTCAGTCACAAAAATGATCAGGCCGAATGCAAGCAATGGGCCAAGGAGCCTTCCTATGGAATAGGTGTAAGTAAGCAGCGCAAGAAATGCCGCAACGGCGGTTATGTTCAACCACGGCCAGCGCTCATGCTTTTGGGTGGCGAAGAGTGAGTTAAGGAACAAAGCGACAGCAAGCGGATAGAGTGATGCTCCGAAGGCAAGCCTTCCCGTCTGAAACAGCCACGGAGTCGCCAGGGCCGTTAGAAAGATCGCAACCCCAATAAATGTCTTTCCCGATATACGCGCCGCCAGCCAGCCAAGAAGAACACAGGTCAGGAACATTGCCGTTGCGCTGAGCAGCCTTGGAATCAGATTATTCGGCGGAAAAACAAAATTAAGCGCCGCAAGAACATATATCTGAACCGGATCTACCCATCCCAGATAGTCATGGGGAGGCGGAAGCTTTAGGACGGGAAAATAAAGCGGGAGGAAATGGCCGAATTCTCCTTGGCCCGTAAGGTAAAGCTGGTAAGCATTGTATGCGGCGAGAGTTTCATCAATGTAGAACCCGGGCGGATTGCTTGACAAGCCTTGAACGTAGAGCAGGTACAACAGCAGCGCGCCGATCGTGAACAGGATCGCCGTTCGGCGGCGAACCGTTCTTGTTGGGTTCTCTCCGCCGGAACCAGCCGTCACTGTAACCTGTGGGCCGTTTGGAGTCTCCATCTCGATGATTAAATCACAGATCCCGTTGGAAAGACGAGGTCGGTGTGATGACTGAGATTCCCTTAGGAACGGTCCTTGATCAACCTTCGATCTTTGCCCCGACCAGGTTCCTAATTTACCTTGGCCTCGTATATGGTAGAGAAATCGCAGGTTATCTCCATCGAGTCATTCTCTTGTAATTTGCTATGATATTCGTGCCTCGGGTGGCGCCGAACACCCTTACCTTATTCAGGTTAAGCCGGTGGCCTCAATACATAGATATAATCGCTGGGGCGGGCCAGACGGAACGAAAGTTGGATTTCTCCTCGAGTTATGCCGATTGTAAAAAGACGTGAGATAGAGAACCTAGAGCAGATGAGCGGCGAGGAGTTGGACGCCTTTATAAACACTTTGCCGGCCGGCACGTTAACGATCAGCCGCCTTCTTGATTTTATAGAAGACGAATTGTACGACAGTGAATGCAACCACAGCTTACAGATCGCAATGCGTTTTATGATGGAAAATAGGCTCGAATTCGGCAAGATAACGAGTTGGTTGAACGAAAACGGCGGCTATTGTGATTGCAAGGTTTTGGAACATATCGCGCCAAAGTGGCGAGCAAAATTTGGAGATGATTAGAAGGAATGGTGTATATAAGGTTTGCCCTTTTTCTGGTTTTGATCGTTCCGGCGGCATTTTCCCAAAATGCGGGGACTATGACCGTGAAGGTATATTTTCACCCTGACAAACTCGATCCCGAAGTGCTGGAATGCAATAAGGTCCACCCGGTTTCCCGAACGATCCCGAAGACTTCCGGTGTGGCGAAAGCGGCATTATTGGAATTACTGAAAGGGCCTACACCGGAGGAGGCAAAGGAGTATTCTGGCTTCGGGCCGCCAGAAACGAATGGCATCCTGAAGAGCGTGAATGTGAAGTACGGCACAGCATATGTAAACTTTACTAGCTTGGTTTACGAGCAAATGGGTGTGGCCACGACAAGCTGCGGCAGCGGGTTTTTCTCAATGGCCGATGCCACTTTGAAACAGTTTCCTACTATCAGAAAGGTGGTTTATGCGATCGACGGCAGCACGAACGAATTTTACGAATGGGCCCAGGTTGGCGAGTGTCCCCACGGCAAAAAGCATTGTGCTCGCAGTAACTTTCGATAGACGCTTTACTACTCAAGAGCGAGGCTCAGGTACTGCCCAGTGAATGATCCCGGGCATCGAGCGACCTGTTCCGGCGTTCCTGCGGCGACTACCTCGCCGCCGCCGATGCCTCCTTCGGGCCCAAGGTCAATGATGTGATCGGCGGTCTTGATCACATCCAAATTGTGCTCGATCACCAGCAAGCTTGCTCCGCTATCGATCAACGCACGAAACGATGTAAGAAGTTTATTAACATCGTCAAAGTGCAGACCGGTAGTCGGTTCATCAAAGATGAAGAGAGTGTTCGATTGGGTACGCTGAGAAAGATGAGAAGCGAGCTTGACGCGCTGTGCTTCGCCTCCGCTTAAGGTCGTTGCGGACTGGCCTAATCGAAGATAGCCAAGACCAACATCTTCCAGAGCCTTCAACCGGCTTACGATCTTCTTTGTGTCCTTAAAGAACACGATCGCCTCTCTAACCGTAAGTTGAAGAACGTTATGAATATTTTTCCCCTTATATTTGACGTTAAGGATCTCTTCGCGAAAACGAGTCCCCCTGCAGTCTTCACACGTTAGCTCAACGTCGGCTAGGAACTGCATTTCCACCGTGACCGCCCCGCTTCCCTGGCATGTCTCGCAACGCCCGCCTGGAACGTTGAAAGAAAAATGAGACGAGTTGAAGCCTTTAGCTTTTGCGGCGTTTGTAGCAGCAAATATCTCCCGGACCGCATCATAGGTCTTGACGTAGGTTACGGGGTTTGATCGCGGGGTTCTCCCAATAGGCGATTGATCCACCAGGACAACATCATCGATCTTTTCGACCCCTCTTATTTCCTCACAAAGCCCCACCGCCGCATGCCAATCACCTCGCTTTTTCTTAACACCGGCGTACAGGACATCGTGTACAAGAGTAGATTTACCGGATCCGGATACGCCTGTGATGCAGACGAGCATTCCCAGAGGAATATCAACGGTGATATTTCTTAAATTGTGCTCACGCGCACCGATTATGGTCAGCTTTTCCTTGATACGTTTTCGTTTTGCCGGCACCTTGATCTCTGCTTCCTTTCTGAGATAGCGTGCGGTCAGCGACCTATCATTTGAAAGAAGTCCACCCATGCCGCCTTGGAAAACTAATTCGCCCCCCAACTCTCCTGCCAGCGGGCCGATGTCCACGATATGGTCGGCCGCCCTGATCGTTTCCTCGTCATGCTCGACGACAACGACCGTGTTGCCGATGTCCCGAAGTTGTTCGAGAATTCGTACAAGGCGTGAATTATCGCGAGGGTGCAGACCAATGCTTGGTTCGTCCAAAACATAGAGAGTCCCAACAAGAAGCGAGCCCAGGTTTGTCGCAAGCTGTATTCTTTGGGCCTCTCCTCCCGAAAGGCTCGAGGCAAGCCGGTCAAGCGTTAGGTAGTCGAGGCCGACGTCAACAAGGAATTTCAACCTGCGTTCGATCTCGACCAACAGTCTTGAGGCTATCGATCCTCGTTCCGGGTCGAGTTCAATCTTACGAAAAAGATCGTAGGCATCTCTTATCGATAGCGAGATGATCTCAGGAAGCGATGAGCCAGCGATCTTCACATCCCTAGCCGCCTGCCGGAGCCTTCCGCCGCCGCAATCAGGGCAAGTCGTATATCCCCGATACTTTGCAAGAAAAACCCGAACGTGAAGTTTGTATTTCTTGGTCTCCAGCCAATCAAAAAAGCCCTTCACACCACGCCAGCCATCGCTGCCGAATATGACGTCATGCTTTTGGGACTCCGTCAGGTCTGCAAAGGGCGTGGTTACATCAATGCCGGCCCGTGAGGCGTATTTCAGGAGCTCTTTTTGCGCCCAATCGTGCTGCGGACGTGTGAAAGGATCGACGACGCCGTCCTTGATCGACTTTAGCGGATCGGGAAGCACAAGATCATAGTCAACACCGATCGTATTCCCAAATCCTTGACAGGTAGGACACGCACCATATGGCGAATTGAAGCTGAACAACGATGGCTCGGGTTCGTCATAGATCGTTCCGTCATACTTGCAGACATAACTATCTGAGTATCGTAGTGCCGCGTCTTCGCTGGAAAGGCGGGAATCTAAGGGAGAACTCTCTCCGACGGGCAAGATCACCGCGGATTGGGCTTCTCTAAAGCAGATCTCAAGCGAGTCGATAAGGCGTTGGCGGGCTGCGGATGTGGCAGTCAGTCGATCGATCAATACAAAGGTATTGTTGAGATCGTCATACCGATAATCTTCGGGCCGGGTTAATTCTATGACCTCGCCATTTCTGTAAAGTCGGGAAAAACCCTGCTGGAGGAGCATCATCAGATATGCCGTTGAGGTCAACTCTGCAGATCGCCCGTCTTTCGGCCTTGCTTTTGATCTGCCCTTCTTTGCGCCGGGGCGCTGTTGCTCCTGGATAGGGAAAAGGACGAAGAATCGGGTGCCTTCTTCAAGGGTCAACAATGCCTCTTCCGCGGACGAATGCGGCGAATCCTTTTTTACTTCTCGTCCGCAAACATGACAAATGGTAGTGCCGGCGCGGGCGAAGAGGAGCCTAAGATAATCGTAGATCTCCGTCTGGGTGGCTACGGTTGAACGAGGATTCTTTGTGGAGTTCTTTTGGCGAATCGCAATAGACGGAGCCAGGCCGGTGATCTTATCAACATCCGGCTTGTCCATACGCTCGAGAAACTGACGGGCGTAGGCAGACAACGATTCGACATATCGCCGCTGGCCTTCTGCATAGATAGTGTCAAAGGCAAGGCTGGACTTTCCAGACCCTGAGACCCCTGTGACGACCGTAAGCTTATTGTGAGGAATGGAAACCGAGATGTTCTTGAGGTTATGAACTCGGGCTCCTCGAACCTCGATCGATGCTTCCTTCGACTGCACAGCACGCATAGGCGACGTTTCCGGTTAATTGGCCAAAACTTAAGTTTAGCAAATCGCCCCACCCCAAAGAAAGCAGATACTAAGTAAGGCAGCACTTCAGAACAATGATGTCGGTAGAAGGCTTCCGCAACTAAAGCTGTCTCTCGAAGCATCTGAAACTCCGCCCCAATGGTCTGAACGTGTTTTTCTGATATTCTGAGTATATGAGATTGCGTTCATTTCTCTTGGGCTTGACCATTTTATTTCTCATAGCGGCATGCAGTCCCGGCGGTGAATCAACGCCGAACGGCAATGCGACATCACCATCGGCAAAAGATAATAATGTCCGTGAACCAGTACTGGTCGAACTGTTCACGTCTGAAGGCTGCGGAAATTGTCCGCCGGCAGACCGCTACCTTGCCTTTCTTGAAACAAAGCAGCCCATCGATGGCGCCGAGGTAATAACCCTTGGCTATCACGTCGATTATTTTAATGATCGAGGGTGGAAAGATCCGTACTCTTCTGAGGAATACACCCGTCGGCAAAATCTTTACGCCTTGCGAATGGGCCAGCAATCGGTTTACACACCGCAGATGATAGTTGACGGAGTGATGCAATTCATTGGCAGTGATGCGAATGCTGCTGTCAAGAACATTCAGGATGCGGCACGCGCGTCAAAGCCCGAAGTATCGATCAGCGTCAACGGAAAAACCGTTAACGTGAAGATGACCGGCTTCGGACGCCATAATGTGGCGACGGTCGTTCTTGCGACTGCCGAAGACGGACTCGTTACCGACGTTAAAGCCGGCAACAACAAAGGAAAGCAGCTCTCTCATATCTCAGTCGTTCGCCAGCTAAAGCCCTTTGGAAAATTACCCGAGAAGGCCGTCGATTTTGCAGGAACCGTGGAACTTCCTTCCGACCCGGCGTGGAAGGCAGAAAATGTAAGATATATTGTGTTCGTCCAGGAAGACCAAAGCGGGACGATTCTTGCGGCCGGACGTGTGCCACGCCCATGATGAAATTTTGAACTTATTCTCATTACCAACGCCGGTCGTATCTGGTGAAGTTAGAACGCCAGTTGTCCGGCTCCTCACTTGTCAAACAGGGGATGTTGCCGTCGAATGCGATCTCGAGCTCGGCGGGCCGTCTTAGCCGATAACTGTACCCCGTAGGTGACGAAACCGAAAGCGAAACAGAGTCGTCAGCTTTTCGGCAAACGACCGCAACTCGCCAATCCTTCTTCGATCGAAAGACGAGGCGTGATCCGGTCGGGAGTTGGCCAAGCATTTTGATCATTTCGGTAAGTTCCACGCTTTTCGATACTTGTCCCGGTCAGCTTTGGTCAACTGGACCAAAAAAGTATGCTTTGCGGGATCGGCCCAAGCCAGTATCCGCTGTAGGTTCTCGCGTGCCATTGCGGTACATCCTGAGGTTCCGGTCATCGGATCTTTCCAGATGTGAAGGAAGATGCATGAGCCGTTTCCGGGCCGCACAGGATACGAATTGTGGGCGACAAAAATGCCAAGATCGTATTCCTGGCCAACTTCGAGCATTTTTTCCGACGTTTTCCAGTCGAACATGCCCACCTTTAAGCGATCGACAAGGCGGTTGTAATGGGACGATGACATATCGTCAACACATTCAGAATATTCTTCCAGCTTCACATAGGATAATTTGACCCCGTTTGGTCTGTCGGGCCTTCCGAAGGCGAACGTCAACAGCATAAGCCCGGCCGGCGACCGTCCGTCGCCCTCTTTTTTAAAGTCTGATATGCCCTCTGGTGCAGAATCCGCGCTCCAGCCAAGACCGTTTCGGCCAACCACAACTGGAAACTCATCGCTAACCTTTTTCCAGCCTGTCTTTACGGACTTTCGTTCGAATAATCTCGCTTTTCCCTGCGGTGACTCAGGAGCTTCAGTTATTACTACGACAGCCTGAAGCGATTCGGCAAACGGCTTCTTCGTCGGCAATGGCTGAGAGGTCTTGATCTGGCCTAAAGTAGTTAGTGCGAGAAAGCTAATCAAAACGGGCACTGTGATCTTCAACATTGTTCGGTAGAGTCAGAAGACAGTCGTCAGCTATCACCCAATTTACTCGGCCAAGACTTCGGCTAGTCTTCGAAGACGCTGTCGGTCGAGTTAGCGGCCCGGGCCCGGCTTATCGCATACACGCGAAGGCCGATAGAGATCATGACTATCGAGATTCCCATCCAGATGAACACCCAAACGACGGAAGGAATGCCAGTAGCAGCGGCCATGTTCGCCGCGTCTGACTGAGTCGAGCTCGATGCAGAAATGAAGAACAGGTTAACGAGATCGAAAACGGCGTTCGCAAGACACTGTACCGCCAGGAACGCAACCGCGAAATTGGCCCATTTGATGGTCGCGAATTTGCCGATCGCCACTAGAGCGACACTTAAGATCGCCCCGGCGAGCACGGTAAATGCCACGCTGCCAACGGTGACATTTGCAAGAAAATTCCACAGCGGCGACAAAATGCCGAAGATCAGGGTCATTAGCGCGACGAAGCCCGCTGAAACGTAGAGAGCAATTCGCGAGGAAATTCCATACCGCATCCAGACAAGGAGAGCGGCGCCGAATGCGGTCGTGCCTAGGTAGCCCGCGCTCGAAATGAACAGCTGCGAGAACCAACCGGAAGCTTCTGACCAAACGACACCGCTGCCGTCATAGGCCACGGACAAGCTCTGAACATTGCTGCCGGTTAGTAAGGCTGCGAGAACATGAGAGCCTTCGTGAACGAAGGTAGAGAATATCCTGATCGGGTACGTCAACAGCCCGACGAGGGGTAGGTAGGCAGACAAAAGCCAAAGCACTATGCTGATGACGGTTGCCACAAGCAATAGGTAGATCTGCGGACGGGCATCTTCGGCGACCTTGTATCTCATTTTCATAGTCCTCCCCCAAGTTCACTTCAAACAATTACGACTATTTTACCTGAAAGTTCGGAATTACGAGAAGAAAAACCGCGTCAACGCAAATAGTCGGCCTTACCGCCGGTCTTTGATTCGAGCCTGATCTCGGTTATCTCGATATCCTTCTGGATGGCCTTGCACATATCGTAAATGGTCAGGGCGGCAATAGTTACTGCCGTAAGGGCCTCCATCTCGACTCCTGTCTGGGACGTTGTGCTAGCCGTTGCCGTCAACAGAACACAAGATTCGGTGATCTCGGCCGTCACATCCACTTTTGCAAGGTTGATCTGGTGGCAAAGGGGGATCAGATCTGAGGTTCGTTTGGCGGCCATTATGCCCGCAAGCCGGGCAGTTTCGAGCGGGTCTCCCTTGGGACCGCGACGCGCCCGAATGGCTTCGATCGCAGCCTGCGAAAGTATCACGCGTCCGGAAGCTACTGCGACCCTCGCTGATGCCGGCTTCTCTGAGATATCGACCATTCGGATCCGACCCGCTTCATCAAGATGTGAAAGCTTGCTCATATTTTTCGTGCCTGAAAAATCAGCGTATTGCCGCCCATCAACACCTCTCGGCTATTCAGTTCGTCTGCCCAACGCTCTTTTCGCTTTTGAATTGATCTCGTGCGGGAAATGAGGCGTATTAGTAAGCCTACCGGAAATAGTCGATAGGTTTTTTGCTTTGGCTTGTCGATGGATAGCCGCTCCAGACGAAACCCGTTCATCTCCAGCAAATACCGAAGCTCGGAATAGCTGATCGGATTTGCATGGACGGCGATCTCTTCCATCCCGCCGTAGTGCTCAGAGATCTCAGCCCTGACACTTTCCGAAAGCGGCTTGAAATGCGATGTGTATCCGGAAAACAGCCACTTGAGCCGTTCTTCGACATTTAGGATGTTTGGGATCGATATAACAAGCATTCCGCCGGTCTTGAGCAGCCGCGAGAACTCCCGGATCGCATTCGCCGGATTTTCGATATGCTCCAACCCTTCAATACATACGATTGAGCCAAACATGCCGTCTTCGTAGGGAAGGAGTGAATCAAGATCACCTTGGCGGATGTCAACATCCTTTAGCTTAAAGATCTGCGGGTAAAGATCGCAGCAGCACACATCAAAGCCGAGTTCTAAGAGGCGTTCTGCCAGCGCTCCTTCACCGGCTGGCACGTCAAGGATCGTACCTTTCGGCAGGCTGCGGAAGATGTTGACGACCGTGTCGTGTATTTCGACATGCGCCAGGGCTGATGCGGTTTCCATCTTGTTGACCTTGAAACGAAACCGGGGACGTAGCTAAAGGTACAAGATTTTTACGACCTCATCAACGTCGATGCGGGTACCTCTGGGAACATAGGCAAGGGCATCGGCCTTAGAAAAGCCCACAATATCAGACGATCCCTTCCATGCGATCGGCGCCGCCATAGTCAATCCTTCATACGATGCGGAGAGTGTCGCCGGAAGGTACGAGTCCCGTTCTTTTGTACCTTTCATGGATCCCAGCGATCTAGCTCGACCCTCGCGAAGGTCAGTGTGCAACGCCGACTGCATCAAGAGAATAGCTTTTCGGACAAACAAGAAGAAAGTGACCGCAGCAGAGACGGGATTGCCAGGCAGGCCGAACAGCAGCGTCTGCCCCAAACGTCCGAATACTGTTGGCTTGCCGGGCTTGAGAGCAACGCGCTCAAAGAAGATCTCAGCTCCAAGCTCCCTAAAGGCCAGCTTTGTCAGGTCATACTTGCCGACAGACACGCCCCCCGTGGTAACTAGGATATCTGCCTTGAATGCGGCCCTCTTTATTTGCGTTTTGAGATCTGAGATGTCATCGCCAACCGTGGGATACAGGGCAACCTCGGCTCCGGCGGCCTCGCATAAGCCTGCGAGCATCAAGGAGTTGGTATTCCTTATTTGATCCGCCTTCGGCTTCTTGTGGATATCTACTATCTCAGTGCCCGTGGAGAAGATCGCAACTCGAGGACGTTTTGAGACCATCAAACGGGAGTAGCCGAATGCAGCCGCCAGAGAGATATTCATTACAGTCAGCAATTCACCTTTCAACAATACTTTCTTTCCCTTTTTGATCTCGGCTCCTTTCATCACGATGAATCGGCCAGTTTCTGTTGGTTCCAAAATCTGGACGGACCCGCTGAATTCTCTGGCAAGCTCGACCTTCTGAATAGAGTCGGCTCCTTTGGGAACGGGCCCCCCGGTCATGATACGGACAGCCTCCCCTTTCTGTAACCGCTTATGCCAGCCTTTGCCGGCGGCTGCCTCGCCAACGATTCTGAGTTCAACCGGCGCGCTCATTGTATCAGCCGCTTTAAGCGCAAAGCCGTCCATTTGCGAACGGTCAAACGGCGGAAGATCAGAGTCAGCAACAATGTCTTCGCCGAGGATCCTTCCCAGCGATTCGTGCGATGAAACAACAATACTCCCGAGAGGCTTCGATTTCCTTGCAACGATCGCTAAAGCCTTCTCGATGGGGATCATAACGTTCTTGCTCCGGTATAAGTAGGGATCAAAACATAGCAGCAGAGCCGCGGACCAAGCAAACTGTCTCGGCCGTGACTTGCTCCGACAGAGCATCCTTCTACCGTATCAAGTAGAACTCCGTCTGGCGCGGTCGGAACCATTTATAGCCGTTTTCGGTCATATATGCATCGTCTTCGGCCATAATTGTAACCTTCTGCCCGTTCCAGTCAGGCACTGCGGTTGAGGTGTTAAGCTCGATCGACATATAGGAACCAGGGATTATCTTGTTTCCGCCGCCGCCGATGTTGCCGCGAAAATCGATCGAAGGGCCAAGACCATGGCCGTGGGTACCGATCGGGTGAGAATATATCATTGCTTCAATGCCTTGCTTTTTTGCCTCGGCCATAGTTTGTTCATAGACCTCAGTTCCGGTCATTCCGGCTCTCGCGACAGAAAACAAAATGTCCTGCAGCCGATTAGTATTCTTCAATGCGGTCTTTAGCCCTTGGGGTGCATCTTTCTCGCCTTCCTTTAAAACGTAAGCATGCTTCTGCCAATCTGTTGAAAGCCCCATGTAATCAAGCCCAAAATCTACGTGGATCAGATCGCCGCGTTGAATTACCTCTGATTCTTTCGCGGTCGAAAGAAATGGGCCGGTGGTTTCGGTGGCAGTCCGCTGACGCTGGATACGGAGATCGGGCTGGAACCAGATCGAAAGGCCAAGCTTATTCACTTGTTCGATCAGCCAGAAGCGTACGTCCCCGACTGTAGTTTTGCCCGGCGTGATGACCTCGTTCGAAAAGGCGCGTCGCGTTAGAAGATCTGTAACGGCAACGGCATTGCGGTAATGTTCAAGCTCATCCGGAATGCGGGTATCGAAAAACTCGGTCAGAAGATCTGCCGCCGAAACGAATTTCTTCTCATTCTCCGCTCCCAGCGATTCTGCCAAAAATCTATACGAATCGTGGGAGAGTCCGCTCTGTTGACCGCGACTGCCGCCAATGTTCAGGGCGATGGCTTTTGGTTTGTGTTCGTCAACGATTTTCCTGAGCTCTTCGCCAAATTTATCGCGGGCGGGCATTACGAATCGATAATGTTTTCTCAGGCGTTCTTCGTCATAACGGACCATCGCTATACGCTCGATTCGTTCACCTTTGTCAATAAATATAAAAATATCTCTTCGGCCGACTATCGGAATCGGCGGCGTAATGTATGGCGTAACCGGATCGCTATTGAATTCTTCATTTACAACGATCCACATATCGATACCGTGCCGCTTCATCATTGGCAGCAGTTTCGACCCGAGCCGCACCATCAACCAACGCTCGCGAACCTCCATCTGCTCACGCTGCGAAAGCAGCTTTGGTATTGACCCGTTATCTGCAGACTGCGCGAACAAGCTAGACGGAATAAAGATCCCGATCGTGATAAGTATCGCTGAAGGAACGGGTGAGCGTTTCAAGGTTGGTATATTTCGCAAGGTCCGCATATCGGTGATATTCTTTTATGTTGTTTTGAATCTGATATTAACACATTGGAAGTTTCCGAAAAGGAGTAGTTGTGATCGATCTTGAATTAACAGAAGAGCATTTGGCATTGCGTAAGACCGTCAAGGAATTTTGCGACGGGGAAGTGGCGCCGTACATCAAGGAATGGGATGAGAAGGCGCATTTTGAACGGAGCGTTTTTGACAAGATGGCCGAGCTTGGATTGCTCGGTGTTTGTATTCCTGAGCAATACGGCGGAGCGGGGTTTGATTACATTTCGCTCGGACTTGTGTGCGAAGAGCTTGAGGCATGCGATACGTTTCTGCGGGTTGCGATGTCGGTTCACGTTGGACTGAACAGCATGAGCCTGCTGACGTGGGGAACCGAGGAGCAGAAGCAGAAATACCTCGTCCCGCAGGCGAAGGGCGAAAAGTTAGCGACGTTTGGATTGACCGAGCCAAATGCAGGATCGGACGTGGTTGGAATGCGTTCGTATGCGAAACGCGACGGCGACGATTGGATACTGAACGGCGAAAAAATGTGGATCTCGCTTGGCGACGTAGCCGATCATTTCCTATTCTTCTGCTGGACCGATCAGGAAAAGCAAAAGGTCCGCGACCACAGCGGGATTTCGTGCTTTATCGTCGAGCGCTCAATGCCCGGTTTTTCCAGCGGCACACTGCACGGAAAGTTAGGTATTAAAGCAGGGAACACAGGTTACTTCTCGCTCCAGGATGTTCGAGTGCCGGCTGCGAATATGCTCGGTGAAGAAGGCGAGGGATTCAAGATCGCTATGTTCTCGCTTGAGAACGGGCGATACACTGTTGCCGCCGGTGCGACCGGGGTCATACGTGCCTGCCGCGATGTCTCGGTAGCTTACGCAAACACACGCGAGGTGCAGGGCCAGACGATCGCCAATTTCCAGCTTGTGAAACAAAAGATCGCGACGATGGAAGCCGACTATGAGATGTCGCACCTGCTTTGGCTAAAATGCGGATATCTCAAGAACATCGGTAAGCCTTCTGCAAAGGCCGCCTCAATGGCGAAATGGCAGGCGACGACACGATCCGAAAAGGCCGCATCAATGGCTATCGAGGTTCACGGAGCGAATGGATATACGAACGACTATCCGGTCGAGCGTTACCTAAGAAACTGCAAGGCCGCGGTCATTTATGAAGGTACCCGAGACATACATACCCTGATGCAGGCCGATTGGGCCCTCGGGTTAAAGAAAGAAAAACTGGCGAGGAAGGCACTGCCGCCCTATCAAGTATCAGAGGCCAAGGGCACAGCCAGCTGAAAAGCGGGCCGCAGTCAGTTGTTTTGTACTGGAATCGATCAAATGAATAAGCCGGAGATCTTCAAAGGATCCCGGCTTGTTCAGTTCGTTTCTAAGGTATCGTCACGCCCGATCTTTCAGTCAGGCAATCAGAATCCCTCTCGTTTCGGATCAATATTCGACATCTTCCATTCGCCGCCCTCTTTTACGAAGAGCACCTCATAGCCGCTGGGATAGCTAACGGTTCGAACCCTTGCTACCGCTTTGTCACCTTTGAATTGCTCGTTAGACACCTCGCAAACCTCGTTTGTAACCTTATCCACATACTCGCTAAGCTTAGTGATCCCGTCTGCCTTCATGTCGGCATCAAAACTTGCTAAGGTGTCGGCTGTAAAGAATTTCCTTATAGCCGCCTCGTCCTTTCTGACAACGGCAGCGCAGTATGCCTTATAAATTGGGGTAAGCGTAGGCGCATTGTTTGAAACCGAGCCGGGGGTCGGGGTAGTAACGGCCGTTGGATCATTCTCGGACTTGTTCGATCGATCTGTATTTGAGGCGTTAGCGGGGTTGTTTGAATTGCCGTTCGTGGTTGGCGTCGGCTCTCCACATGAAAGAAGGGCCAGTGAGACTGTCAAAGTAGCGACGACGACGTAGATCCGTTTGATCATAATTCTCTCCTAATTCAAAACCTCAAGTATAATAAACGTACTGAGATGAACAAAATGTTTCGGAAAGAACTGCGTCGAAAATTTCTGATCGAAACGCTTCCGGAGCCGCTCACAAGGGCGAGCCACCATTTGCAGATCTTCGACAATTACATTGCCGGGACAAGGATCAGGATCAGATCGGTTCGTGACCCTCAAAGCAAGCAGTGGTCATGGATCTTGCAGCAGCGGATACCCCTGGAGATCGGCGGCCTCCTTCAACTTAAGATCAGCGAAATGCACCTTGATGAGGCTGAGCACCTCGTGTTCTCCATTTTCGAAGGCAATGAACTTAGGAAGAATCGGTATTTTCACGAATACGACGGAAGATCTTTCCTGATAGATATGTATTTGGGAGAACTCTGGGGGCTGAACATCGCAAGCGTTGAATTTGATGATGAGGTGTCGTTCGCAGATCATCAACCGCCTCCATTTGCAGTATTTGACATAACAAACGACCCATTTTTCCTAGGCGACGAGCTTGTTACCAAAAAGTTCGAGGACGTGCGCAATGAGGTTGCCGCCGTTGCAGACAGGTCTTTGGGGTCCATTGAGCCAGCCGAATGAAAAAGGCAGCCGTAGGGCAGCCCCGAAAATCGAGTGTAATCATCTGTCCGGAAGTAAAAACCTCTGGAGAATCCTGCCCAGTTCCTGACTATCTGATCCGAGGTGACATAGGAACATGCCTTTCAATCGAATCATAGATCTGCAAGTAAATCCTCGTCTCACGTGGGATCAGAGTCGCCCAGTTTGTTCCTCCGCGGCTTATGTAGGCCGGCAGCCGCGCGGGATTGGAATTGTATCCTGCCGCCATAAGGTGTTCCTGTGTGGCAAACCCAGCCGCTATCGCCGCATTCACCGTTGGGCTGGAGTTAAGATCGTTCCACGTTCTCTGCATATAGAGCAGCATCGCTTTGGAAGCATTTAGGTGGTCCTGCATTCCCTCGACAAAATCAGGGTTTAGCGGGACATTCGGATGCCACGAGCGAACCATCCGATAGGTTGAAGGGATCATCTGAACCATCCCGCCCGCTCCCGCAGAACTAACGGCATATCGATAGGTCTGGCCTTCGTTCAAAGCGAAGAGGGTATAAATGTCGTTGTAGATATTCGGATGAAATTCCGTTCTAAAGCGAAGGTGATCTACATGCTCGACGGCAGCAAGCCGTTCTGCAATGTCCGCGATCTTCGGCTGGATCGTTATCCCCCGCTGCCTAAGTTGTTCCCGCGCGGCGTCGATGACGTTGCGAACATAGAGCCGCCCCGCATTAACGACTTCCGGAGTGACCAAACCCGGATGCGTTGACATATAGTACGCGGTCTCAATGTACTTCCCGTTTCGTATTACCGGATACTGAACGAGCAAGGGAAGATGATTGGTCCCATTTTCATCGATGAGAGTGATCGGCGTGTTCACTCCATTACCCCGGATCGTCCTTGCTGTCAGGGCCTTGCCTTCCTGCGAGACCACCTGTTTTGGCCCGGCGGTCGAAAGGAAAGCTTCCTTTGACATGAAAACAAAATCGATCTCACCCGTTTCCCAGTCATGGAATGCTATCCGAACGAAATCCAGCGGCGTAGTACTCTCGGCAGATGCAGTCGGAAGTGGCCTGGTTTTCAGCATCCGCTTTGCCTCAGCGATCTTTCCCTTGATAGCCGCGAAACCAAAACCTCTGGGTAAGGTCACTTTGGCGGCTGTATTCTCTGGCCGGTCATTGATCTCATCTGCCGGGCCCTCTGAAACGCGGTTAGGTGAGGTCGATTGCACCACAATAGGCGTGGGCCGCGCTATCGGCGCTTTAGACGGGATATGCCTTGCGGGCGGGAGCATATCCGTGACCACAACCCGGTCCCTCACTTTTGGAGGGTCAACAGGCGGGACCTGGGCGGGGACAGAAAACGAAGTGGAAATAAAGATCGCTACAACTGAACCGAGGGTAAACTTTTTCATCTTAGTGTTTCGGAGAGAGGTTCCGGATGCTCTCGGGTGACGCGGTGCGGCACTACATCCCGCGTACTTAAAGATTCACTCAATTCGCCGAAGGTTGTCAAGGCTAATCAGAAACTTTATGAATATTACAAGAAATAGTTATAGAATTGTCAGATGTATGATCTGAAAAAAGGGCCTTATTCTGCCTTTCTGCTACTCTATTTCGTTTGGGATCAACGTTGAATATGCCTCAACTTTTTGGGACAGACGGCATTCGTGGTGAAGCCGGAGTTTTCCCGCTAGATGAACCAACAGTTTTCCGGATCGGTCACTCAATGGCCAGGCTTTTAAGGGAGCGGATAGGAAGATCGCCAAAGATCCTCACCGGCCGGGACACGCGAGAATCGGGCCCGTGGATCGAGCATGCTTTTACAAGCGGTGCAGTGTCCGGCGGCGCAGCGTGCCGTTCGGCCGCTGTAATGACCACGCCGGGAATCGCTTATCTCACGGGGGCGATGGATCTCGATCTCGGCGTGGTTATAAGCGCATCTCACAACCCATTCTACGACAACGGAATTAAGGCGTTCTTGCCAAGCGGCCAAAAGCTGGACGAAGAGATGGAACGCGCCATCGAAGGGGATCTGTCAGCAAACTTCTCGCCCACCGATGAACTGACAAAAGCCCCGCTGGACGAATCAGACCAGGGTGAGATGCGTGCCGCATACCTCGGCCATCTTTCACAACTGGCCGGGGGAATTTCCCTCACAGGTTTCCGCTTTGTTATTGATAGCGCCAACGGTGCCGCGTCAAACCTTGCGGCCAGGCTTTTTAGAGACCTTGGCGCAGATGTGGTCGCAATTCATGATCGACCCAATGGCAAGAACATCAATGATAACTGTGGTTCTTTATTTATCGAAAATCTCGCCTCCAGCGTGATCGGGTCCAGGGCCGATCTGGGTATCGCCTTTGACGGAGACGCGGACCGAGTTCTCTTTGTTGATGAGAAAGGCAAGATCGTTGATGGCGATGCGACCCTCTGGATAATGGCGAATGCAATGCAGAGGGAAGGAGAGCTTACTTCCGGTAAACTGGTTGCGACCGTGATGAGCAACATCGGCCTGGAGATGGCATTGCGAAGCAGAGGGATCGAACTGGTTCGAGCCCCTGTGGGAGACAAGTACGTCCTTCAAGAGCTGATGCGCTCTCAGATCGAACTTGGCGGTGAGCAATCAGGTCACATTATTTTTCCGAAACACGGTCTTGTCGGGGATGGTATGATGACTTCCTTAAGGGTTGTAAGGGAAGTGGTCCAAACCGGACTTCCATTATCGCAATTGACAAAAGAATTTGATCGCTATCCGCAGATACTTGTAAACGTAAAGGTGTCCAGAAAACCGCCGTTTGAAGAGGTCGAAGCGATTAGCAAAGCGGCCGCGCATGCGGAGTCGTGTCTCGGAAGTACTGGGCGTCTTCTCCTCAGATATTCGGGTACCGAGAATCTTGCTCGCGTGATGATCGAGGGAGCAGATCAAGAGCAGATCGAGCAAATGGCACACGGGCTTGCGGATACGATCAGAAAAGAGCTTAATTGAATGTTCGTAATACTTTACAGATGGCGTGTGGACCCCGAGAAGATTGATACATTCATTGAGAACTGGTCAATTATCTCGCAGCATTACGTGGAACATTGCGGCAGCCTCGGTTCGCGGCTGCACCGCGGCAGCGACGGCATCTTCTACGCCTATGCTAAATGGCCTGATCTTCAGTCGCGGGAGCGGGCTTTCTTGGACGTCCGGGTCGAGCTTGCTCGGCTGCATATGAAAGATGCCGTGATCGAAGTCTTCCCCGAGACCCATTTGGAAGTGATAGCTGAGTATCTGCCCGCGATCCCGGACGCCAATAAATGATCAAGTCTGTTAAGGTGCGAACTAAACGTAGTTCGTATGCCTATACGATCTCGATAGGAGCCGGTTTGTTGTCGAACGCCGGCACATGGGCTAGGGAAGTCCTAGACGGTGGTGTGCGGCGTGTTGCCGTTGTATCAAATCGAAAGGTCTTCAAGCTTTATGGTGCTGTGCTCGAAGCCGAACTAAGATCCGTTGGAGCCAACCCAGTCATAAATTTGATCGGCGATGGAGAAAGGTTCAAGAACCTTCGCACACTAGAGAGGACGTTGTCCTTCCTTACTCGTTCAGGAATAGGTAGAACGGATGCGGTCGTGGCGCTAGGAGGCGGTGTGGTCGGCGATCTCGCGGGATTTGCCGCAGCGACCTATCTTCGCGGAATCAGCTTGGTTCAGGTCCCTACAACACTTCTCGCGATGATCGATTCGTCAGTAGGCGGTAAAACCGGCATCAATTCGGTATTTGGAAAGAATCTTATCGGAGCGTTTCATCGACCCCGGGGCGTCCTGATAGACCCGGAAACCCTGTTGACCCTGCCGCCCCGCGAACTGACTGCCGGATTTTGTGAGGCTATCAAGCACGGCGTTATCGGCGGGAATCAGCTTTTTCACCAAACTGCAGAATTCTTGCGCAATTCCCGGTTCTCGTCCTCTCGTCTTTCATTTCGCAAGGTAGCCGACTTTGACGGGTTGTCCGCGCTCCTGGCAGCACAGGTGGCATTCAAGGCAAAGATCGTGGCAGGCGATGAGACCGAAGACCCTGAACGCATTGATCCCGGTTCGAGGAAGATCCTAAATTTCGGCCATACATTCGGACACGCGCTTGAAAAGGTGACCAATTTTCGTTACTTGCGCCATGGTGAGGCGGTTGGGCACGGCATTCGATTCGCCGCCGCCTTGTCAAAAAATATTGGACTTTTATCAAAAAACAGCTTAAACTTGTTGTACGATGTTGTGCATCGTGCGGGCCCTCTCCCGTCGATCCGAAACATCGACCCGAAAGGGGTATTTTCGTCCTTTAGGTTCGACAAGAAAAACCTGGATGGTTCGATCCACTGGATCCTTCTTGAAGAGATCGGGAAGCCGGTCATAGTTCCTCATTCCGCGATCAGCCGTTCGGCCCTAGATTCTGCATTCCGCGAAGTAAGCCGTTTCTGAAAATAGGATCTGAGGCGAACCAACCCTGGATAATCAGCATATGGTCAGAAATTCATTTAAGGACCAAAGTTCGGAGCGGGGAAGCGCGGGTGTTAAGTTACTTGTGACGGCCCTTTTGCTCGTGTTGCTCGCCAATGCAGGATATAACTACATTCCTGTTGCTTACGAAGGAGCAAATCTTCGTCAGGAGATGGATACAGCGGTCGTTAAGGGGCTTGCTGCATCGGGCCAGATGAAGCCTTTGGAGGTCGTTCGCGCATCGGTCGAACGCGCGGTGAGGGAAAACAATGTCCCCCACGATGCGTTCGTTGAAATAAAGCCCGCCGGAACCGTCGTCCAAGCCCATGTTGTCTATACAAAAGATGTTCCGATGCTTCCGTTCGGCTTATACAAGTACAAGTACAACTTCAATTATCTTGCCACGCCAACCGGTTATCTCTTGAAGGACGGCAAAGCCAATTAGGCAGAACTGACAGAAAACGGGGTTGAGAAAGGCCGCCGGATCATTGTCGCTCTTCATCTAGCGGCACTTGTGGCGGCCTTCCTCATATTCCAGCAGCAAGGCCTTTTCGGACCTGAAGAGGCTGGATGGCGATAAGGGCTTCGGGAGCGCCGGCGAGCCACGTCGTGGGACATACGCCGCAAACAGTACACTTTTCTACAGCAGGGCACGGGAGACTAGAGAGCGATGCCTGCGCTTTTTCGTGCTCTGCCTTAAGAAATTCGAAGGAGAGCCCGGAATCGACTATGGACCACGGCAGGCACTCATCGTAACCTCGAGACCGCGAGGTATGCAGGGCCGGGTCAACACCTGTTTCCCTCAATGCTTGTCCGATATCGCCGTCTAGGCGAGCGGCTCGATCGATCACTCGAGCGATCGTTCTGTCCCCGGACGAGAAGAGTGCCTGTTCGTGAGCGATACGGGCTGACATGAATCGAACATCTACGTTAGGTATCCTGCTAAGCCCGCGACAAACGTACTTTATTCGCTTCTTCAGCTCTTTTTCACCACAAATGGCGTCCCATTGGAGCGGCGTGTTCGGTTTCGGCACAAATCCGTTCAGCGACGGAATTATGCGGCCCGCTCGCCCAAATCGTTTCCCAGCCTCAAGCATTCGATCCTTTATCCTTCTGACCAGGACGAACATTTCGTCCAGGTCATCCTGCGTTTCGGTCGGCAGGCCAACCATCATATATAGCTTGATGGTCAGCATTCCGCGATCGAAAACTGCCCCGCAGATATCAACGATCTCGTCATTCGTAAGGTTCTTGTTGATCACTCGCCGCAGCCTGTCAGATCCCGTTTCGGGGGCTACAGCGATCTGCTGGTCACGCGATGCGACAAGGGCATCAAGTAATTCATCGGATATTTGATCGAGTCTGAGCGAGGAGACTGAAATGCGATATTCCATCGCCCTCAGCTCTCGAAGGATCGTTGAGATCTCAGGATGGTCGCAGACCGCGGTAGATACCAGGCCGATCTTATCCGTGCGGGTGCGCCATTCAGCGGCCTTTGCCAATATATCTTTCGCCGGGACTACCCTCGGAGGATAATAATTGTACCCGGCCCAGCAGAAACGGCAGCCCTGTGAGCACCCGCGAGAGATCTCGATCAACAAACGGTCGCCCATTTCCGCCGCAGGAGACCAAACCGATGTCGAAGGGCAGAAGACATCCTGATCCCTAAGAAGATCGGCAAGTTCACCTTCCCCCCGCTTTAAAGCTCTGCGAAGGGTCCCCTCCTTTGGGTTTACGGCGGCAAGCGCCCTTCCTACTCGGCGCGGGACCCCGTCGAACCGTGGAACGTATTCGAAAACCGTACCGTCGTCTTTATAGATGACGTCATAGAAAGACGGTACATAGAACCCGCGACCGATACGTGCCAGCGACAAAAGCAACTCGATTCTCGACGAATGCTCAAAGATCGCATCGACTAGTTGATAAGCCAGTATCTCGCCTTCGCCTACCGCGATAACATCGGTAAGATCAGCGATCGGTTCCGGATTGAGAAACGAAGCGGCACCGCCCATGATGACCAGCGGATCGCCTTCGCATCGATCCGCGGTCCATACCGGAACGCCGGACATTTGAAGCATCCGGGCCATATTCAAATAATCGGTTTCAAACGAGATCGAGAACGCGATGACATCAACATCGCGAACAGGAGTCTGGGTTTCCAGGGTCAGCAATGGGGTGTTTGTACGTTCATACTCAGAGATCTCACTGGGTTCAGGCAAGAAAACCCTTTCGCAGGCCACGTCGGGGATAGAATTGAAAAGCTCATACATCGTGTGAAGGCCCAAGTTTGCCATCCCGATCGAATACGTGTTCGGATAGCATAGAGCGATCCGTAGCGATGCCTCATTCTTTATACGGTAGCCGATCTCGCCTTCGAGCTTCGCCCTCAATTGTCGGACTAGATAACGGTTCATATAAAACAAACATACAGAATATCAGAAGATCGCCTAATCATCAGCATTTATCGGTGCTTTAGGCCATCCGGCTAGGACCATTTGGACCATCGTAGAAACATTGTGCCGGCCATTCAAATATCTTCAGTGTTTTTGAGACTTGAATGACCGGCTAACTTTTCGGCGGGACCGAGGACCTAGTTACCTTTACCTTTCTTTTCGTCCTCTTTCGGGGTAGATACGAATGGCCTGTGCTGAACCGTGAATTGTTTATCGTCAAAGGTGCCATCGCCATCTACGTCAACCTTTACCTCTAATTTATATCGCTTTCCGCGTTCGCGGCCGTCAGGCAGGTCGTACGAGAGATTATACTGACTTCGAAGCAGGCCGTTTATCGAATTCAGATAACCGGGTATCTCGCTCTCGAAAGTCATTTCAAAATGCATGCCGCCGGATTCCTTGGCAAACGTGTTCATAGCATTCTTTGCCTGGAGAAAAGTAAGCCGTCCCGGCATTCCCGTGATGCTGTCTGTTGGTCCGAGAAAGGGTTCATATTTCTTATAGAAAAGATTCCCAGTGCTGATAATGTAGATCGGGATGCCGGCCTCCTGGATCACACGCCGGATCTCGCTGTAATTCACGCGGCTGAACGTGTCGATGCCAGAAGCGACCAAGATAATTGCCCGCCGTTTCGCACGAACGTTCACCATTCCGCCATAATCTGCGTATCGGGCTTCGCTGTCTTCCAGCACGACCGCATCACCTCGGCCGCCGACTAGGGAAAACTTTATCGCGTCGTATAGATTATTCTCCCGAAATGCAGGGCTGTTTCTGAGAAGCAGATCGATCGTTTGACGGATTCGGCCGGGGTCATTCGTAAAATCAGTTATGGGAGTCGGCCGCAGGTCGAACGCGATCACCGAGGCATAGTCGTCCGGTGGTTTAATAAAGCGTGTCAGGAACTGGGCAACTGGACGAATTGATTCATAAACTCCTGGTTCGAAGTACCCGCCCGCCGCGCGGCCGAACATTTCTGTCCATTTGCTGTATTCCAGCACCAGAGTGACCGTGATCGGAGATTCCGGCGTCGTAAAACTCGAAATATCTTGTCTGACGCCGTTCTCGAAGATCGCGAAATTCTCCTTCTTCAAACCCGTGATTATCTGGCCGGTCCTGCGGTTATAAACTACTGCGTCAACGTTGACTATGTTCGTATCGATCGCGATGATCCCTTCCTCGGGCGTAGCGCTCTTTTCCTCTTCAAGACGTTTCCGTTCTTCCTCTTCGGCCTTCAGCTCCTCCGGCGTCTTTGGCTTCGGACGCTGGTTCCGTTTCTCGTTTCCTTTCGGATCAGGCCGCTGGGGCCGGGACTGTCCGAATCCCGTAACGTCGAGCAGGCCGAAGAGTAATGTAAGAACGAATACCGAGGAAGCGAGACGGAAGACCGTTTTCTGCATAGTGATCACCGGGGCAAATTGGATAAGAGTTTAGATTCCAATTGTGAAGCTTTGGTTGGATTTTATCAATCAGGCCGGATCTATCTCGACCCGCACGTCAAACGCTCCCGAATTGTCGTCAAGATTTCCTTCGTTTACGCCGAGGAAAAGAATCCCGTCACGCTCGGCGACGAATGTCCTCTCGGAACCTACATAAATGAACTGGTTATTGTCGTCGCCGATAACGGCGATCAATGCGCCTGTGGGAACGCTCTTTAAGAGTTTATCGGGATCCTCGACGTCAAAGAGGCCTGACGGGCCCGTAGTTCGACCGCGACCAAGCGAAATGGTGCCGCTGCCGCTGATCCTGATCCTTTGACCCTTCTTTACGACCCAGCCGGAGTTTGTCCAGCCATTCGCAGTATTGTCAGCAAGAACCTTTACAACTACTTCAATGGGCTTGATAGACGAGCTTGTTGAGGGGCTGGCGGTCTTCTGGACCGCTTCTTCCACTTTCGAGGTTTGACGCTGCGGTGCGCTGCCAAGAGAATCGGTGATTACTACGCGCGGAGTTGTTTTCGGCGGTGATGAAGTCTCGACAAACTCCGGTTCTGCGGGCCTCGCGACAACCGGCTGCGACGTTCCGGCGAGCGAAGTGTTGGAAGGAGCCTCAAATTGGATCGACTCGACCTCATCTGCATAATAGGTAAGCTCTCGTTGCCGGCTGCCTTCTCCGACGATGATCGTAAACTTTCCACCAGAAAAGCTGACGATACGTCCTTTTATTATGCTCCCGTCTTTGAGCCGAAGCGTGTCAGCAAATGTCGGAATGGCAATGATAAATACAGCTAGACCAACTAAGAAAAAGCGACGAACGCGAACGAATTGGAACATCATTCCTCCAGGAAGGTCAGGGAGATCACCGAAATCGAACCAGCATCAATGATGCAAAAACTTGTAACAGGCGTTGCAATGGTTTCAACCCGGGCACATTACTTCAAATAATAATCGATTTTCCGCATGGTGTGAAACAATTTTTCGGCTAAGGTGATGTCTTCTTCACAGATGGAGCTTTTAGATGATCCTAAATTTCTTCATGCAAGTTGGAGCAGAATGCTTCGTTCTATCAACGGGCCGGTGTGCGGTAGGTAGTGAAGCGCGGCTGGCGGACCTTTGAGAAACGAAAAAGGGGACAAAAGATGATGAAACAATTATTTCTTGCAGCACTGATCCTGATTGCCTTTACTTCGGTTGAGGCACGGCAAGGGGACCTAAATGGTAAGCAATGGACGCTAACGAATGTGCGCGGACTCGAGGTAACTTCGGCTCTCGCATATCTTCAGATAGATGAAAAGGGGCAGAAGTTCACGGGCAGTACGGGCTGCAATAGGATGTTCGGCAGCGTTTCGTTAAAAGGGAACCGGATCTCATTCAATGGGGTCGCAACGACCAAGATGAAATGTGTCATCGATAAAGGAGAGGTCGCGGAAGCTGAGTTTATTTCTGCACTTAAGGAGACATATTCATTTCGCGTCAAGGGTAATGAACTCCGGCTTAGGGACAGCTCAGGCAAGGTAACACTTCGCTTCAAACAGCTTGCAAAGCTTCCTCCGGTCATTGAAAGCGAACCTGCAAGTGTGCTGCACGGTGAGAAATGGATGCTTGAGTCAACCAGTAACAGCAAGGCCGTTGAAAGCGGGGCATACATACGGTTCGACCGGGAGAAAAGCTCAGTCGGCGGCGATTCGGGCTGTAACGTGTTTGGGGGAGAGTACACTCAGGAAGCGGATAAGATCAAGATAAAGGACGTCATTTCAACTTTGCGTGCTTGCGTTGAAGACGATCGAATGTCTATGGAAAGGGAACTTTTCGATGGCCTGCGGGCGGCCGATCGATTTGAGATTCGGGGCGGAAAGCTTCTTCTATTTAAAGGTACCAAACTGCTCTTGGTGTTCAAGCGTATGGCATCGTAATACGCGTCGAGACGCCAAAGATACTCTGTGATTTCTGTGATAGGACGTCGGGTGGGGGAGCTGTGTCCGCACCCGTTTTGCTTATATGGCCAACCTGACCATTAGCGGCCGAGAAAATTACTGAAATTCCAAACGATTAGGTGTTTCCCCACGTTGGTATTGAACAGTACTAACGTGTTCGGAGGAATGTCCTATAATGCCGGAAAAGAGTCTTTCCGGGATTGCCAGCCGAGCATATATTGCTCTCGCTGGCTTTTTATTTTGTTTACAGCAATTATGCGCGTCTTGATGTTTGCTATCTACTATCTGAAGCTGAGGGTTGGTGATTACCTCGGCACGCATCCAACGCACGGTCCGACCGATCTCAGGTGGAGATGGGAGGTATGGCACCGGCTTCGGAGATCGGGGCGGAGATATGCGGTGTCACGAACGTTGGGCAACATTCGTGACGACTTGGCACGTCTTTGGCGGCTGATCGTGAGCGGGTGATAGATCGGCTGTTTGGTGTTGCGGCCATCTCTTTCAGCCGTTGATCGTCTATGAGGCCGTGCAGGAGAGGGGAAGGGCATTTAATCCAAAACCATAAGCACGGCCTCGCCCGAAAGTACAACCTCTTCCCGCTGATTCGAACAGATCGTGTCAAGGGTAATGATCCGGCGGTCTTTACGTATTTTCCTAACTGTCGAAGTGGTCGTTATAGTGTCTCCGATAAACACCGGTGAGGTGAACTTCAGGCTTTGCCCCAAATAGACCACTTTACTTTCTATCTGCTGTGTTCCAAGCACGCCTGAAATAAAAGCCGCAGTCAGCATACCGTGGGCAATCCGCTGTCCGAAGCGGGTTGATGCGGCGAATTCGTCGTCCAGATGAATAGGGTTGTGATCACCCGAAAGCTCCGCAAAAGCTCGGACGAGTTCATCAGTTACGATTCGCTGTTTCGAGAAAGTGTCACCTATTTGAAATTTCATACCATTTCGAGATCTTTGGACAAAAGACGCCAAAAATCTGCCGAGCGCAAAATATCTCATTTATTTGAAGATTAATGAAATACGATCAGTAATAGAACAGCATTTTCTGCGTGCTCGGGGGCGAATGAACTTGGGGCGCCTTAGGTATTGGGGTCGAATCGAAGCAAATGAGCGGAAAAAATAAAAGTCTTTCAATGCGTGAGCGAATTAAGATAAGATATTTGCGTATGCGAATTGCCTCGCTTTCGCTCGCGCTACTCTTCTTAGTCAGTTCGGTCTCAAGTCAATCGCCGCTCGAGGGTATTTTCGAGGCCCAGTCGGCGCTTGGGCGCGCCGTGGCCGAGCGGGGGATAAAGCCCGGGTTCATGGAGTTTCTAGCCGATGACGCGGTCCTTTTCCGCCCCGAGCCCATAAGCGCAAGGGAATACCTAAATGGCCATCGAGAGCGGCGGTCCGGAAGTTTACGCAGGACCGTCTCATTTGCGGACATTGCGGCAAACGGGATCCTTGGATACACAACCGGCCAATGGACCATAACGCAGGCGACCCCGGCTGGTCCAGAAGAGAGAGTGGGCCAGTATGCGACCGTCTGGCAGAAGAAGCAGGATGGGTCGTATAAGGCGATCCTGGATATTGAGATCGCTCACGAACCATACAACAAGGTAACAAAGCCCCCGAAACTGCCGACCGCGCGTCTCAGAGACACGAATAACCGGCGTTGGTCTGCCGCTGATTCCACGATGAATTTTTTGAGGATCGGAATGACGGAAGCAGGGTTAGGCGAAGCGTACGATCGCTTTGCAGCCAATGATGTGCGGCTTCTGCGAGACGGGCTGCCGCCGATCGAAGGCCGGCGAGATGCAAAATCTATATTGAAGCGCTATACCGCGGTTGAATTTCCGGGACGCGTTTCACAGTTTGAAACTTCTGACATGGCCTATACCTGGAATCCTTGCTCGTATTCCGACAGCAATGAGGGCATGGAAAGAGGAAATTGCCTCCATGTATGGAAGCTGAGAAACAAGAAATGGTATATCGTACTCGGAGTTTTCGCACGAATACCCAACGAGACGATACCGGTTTTGAAGGAATCACCGCGTTCCCGAAATTAGATACTGTGATCCTTATTACCTATTTCCTGAGAAAGGTAACAAATTCATTCTCGTCACGAGTGAGGCCCTCGAAAGTGGCCTTAACTTTATCGTCCGGAGTGATCAGCGCGTACAAAGGCAACGCGACCGTACCAAAACGCTGTTCCTGCATTCGCTGAAAGCTCTCATAGGGCTCGCCTTCTCCGTCAGTAAAAAGCTTGACGCGAACGAACTTCTCAAGTTCTGCTTTTACGGCAGGCTTCGGGAACATATTCGCTTCCATCCATCGGCAATTCGTACAGGTATATCCGGTAAAGTCGATGAATATGTTCTTATTTTCGGCCTTGGCTTGGTCTAGGGCGGATCGGTAATCGTTGCTGATCCACGATAACTCGCTACTCATAGAGCCGGCGGCCGTTGTCGAACCAGCCCCCGGCTTTGAATAGGGAAGAAATGATTCAAGTTCACCCAATCGTGCACCGAACAGCCCCGTGAGCAAATAGAAAGCGAGAGTTCCAAACAGAAAGGCATTAAGCACTCGAACTAGGCCGATCGTGCGGTCGTCGGAATCGTGAGAGAAACGGAATACGCCAAGCAAGTACAGAAAGATCATTACGGCCAAGGCGATCCAGCCTGCTATGACGACCTCTCGTGTGAAAATGTCCCATCCCCAGACAAGATCCACGTTTGAAATGAACTTCAGTGCGGCGCCGATCTCCAAAAAACCCATCACGACCTTCACCGCGTTCATCCAACTGCCGGACCTCGGGAGCGATTGCATCAACTGTGGAGCCACCGCCAGCACAAAGAAGGGAAGTGCAAAAACGGCCGAAAATGCCAGCATGCCTATCATCGGATAGAGGAGGTCTCCCTGAGCCGCAGCAACGAGGATAGTGCCGACAAGGGGAGCCGTACACGTAAACGACGTCAAAGAGAAGGTCAACCCCATCAGCAGCAGGCCGATCATCCGTCCCGACTCTTTTGAGCGTGTAAGATTATCAAGCTTCGTGAGCACACCCGAAGGGACGCTCAGGTTGTAAGCGCCAAGCAAGCTGAACGCAAAAGCAAGAAAGATCGCGGCGATCAACAAGTTAATATAAGGGTTTGCGGCAAACCGGTTTATTCCAGCCGCTCCAAAAACGATCGCCAGCAAGACGCCTAATCCGGTGAAAGTGAAAATTATCCCTAGGGCGTAGATGAAGGCATCCCGTATCGAGCCGGCCGTCGACGCAGAGCCGTGCTTGGTGAAGTAGGAAACCGTGATCGGGATCATTGGGAATACACAAGGCGTCAGGAGCGACAAAGCACCAAACGTCATTGCCAGCCAAATAAATGCCCACAGCGGCATTTCCGTTACCCGGCTTTCTGCAGGCCGCATTGTGGCTGCATCTTCACTGATATCCGATGCCGGGTCGGCGTTTCCGGCATCCGGCTCAAAGAAATTCCCGGCCGGGGGAGCCTCGCCCGTGTTGGCCGCTCCATTCAGATCTGCCGATGCGCTGCCTGGGTCGGATGTGTTGGCATTTACATCTACGTTTGCAGAAGTGGTTGCTGGAGTGCGAGTCGGTGAAGGCGTCGGCGAAACACTCGGGCTGGGACTGGGAAGCGCTGAGCGGGGAGGCAATATGTTAATGGCCGATGATAGCCTTATAGTTCTCGGCGGCAGGCAAACAGAGTCGTTGCAAGCCTGAAACCGCACGCTTGCATTCACTGTTTGGGGGCCTTCAGGCGTTCCAGCTTCGACCGTGAAAGGGATCGTAAAAACTGCGGTTCCTGAATACGATTCCGTGTTCATACCGAAGTTCGGATCCATCTTTACTCTCGGCCTCGGACCAGAGATACGCCCCGCCTTGAACGGCCCTTCCCCAAGTGTGATCCGTGTCTGGATCGGCCCGCCCGGAGGCTGAGTGATTGAATAAAGGTACCATCCCCCTTCGATGTTCGCCGTTATCCTTGCGGTCCCTGAACCTCCGGATGGGATCCCTGAGGGCGTGACACTCATCGACAATGAGACCGGATTCTGTGCTGACGCTCCGCAAAAGGCCGCCAAGATCACGAGTGCCGCAAAGTGAGCTTTGATAAGAAGGTTCAGACTAGACGTGATAGATCCCATGTGTGTTACCTTACACGGGCTAATCTTGCGTTCGATCGCCCACTAAAGAGTTTAACTTTCAATTCATTCCCGCTCAATCGTCCAACGGATGCAAGAAAGCGGATCTCGAAATACGACGGCTAAATGCGGCTGTATAACTGACGGTACCAAAAACAGTTCTGATGTATAGGCGACGGCATTGGTTGGAAGATCTGTATTCGATTAAAGCCGATGGCGTGAGTGGAGGCGTGGTTCAGATCAGTGCGGGTTAAGCTTGCGGCCGACGTAAGAGACCGATCAAACCATTAAGGCCCGTTATGTCTCGAACGATAAAGTCTACCCCTCCCGGTAAGCTCAATGGAAGAATGAGAACCTGATTGAGAACAAACTGAAGGTTCAGAATGTTTTTTCGGTCGTACAGCTCAATGGATCTTTTGCACCAGAGCTACAAGACTTCATCGTCTTTTCAGAGCAATAGAGCCGTGAAGGATCAGCTGAGCCTGATCACTTCGGACCGGACAGTTAGTTTTCGGATTCGATCCTCTCGAATGCCAAAACCTATGCCTTCTTTGCTGGGCGGCGTGATCGTGCCGTCCGGAGAAACTTCGATCGGCGGCTCAACAATATCTTCGTCCCAATAGCGATTGGACGCGGAGACGTCGCCGGGGAGCGTGAAACCGCTAAGCGTGGACATCGCAATATTGTGTGCTCTTCCAATGCCGCTCTCTAACATTCCCCCGCACCAGACCGGGATCTTTCGCGAACGGGCGAGTTCCTGGATCGCCCGAGCTTCTGAATGCCCCCCAACACGGCCAAGTTTGATATTGATGATGCGGCACGCATCCGTTTCGAGCGCCTGCTGAGCGTCCCGCAGAGATGTGATCGATTCATCGAGGCAGATCGGCGTCTCTAACCGCTGCTGAAGTTTCGAGTGGTCGATAAGGTCTCCCGCAGCAAGCGGCTGCTCGATCATCAGTAATCCGAACTCGTCGAGTCTCTCGAATACTTTCTGATCATTTTCTAACTCGTACGCTGAGTTGGCATCGACAGAGAGCATGATCTTCGGAAAGGCGGTTCGAACTGCTTTAACGTACTCGACATCCTTACCGGGCTTTATCTTCAGCTTGATCCTCTGATATCCCTCTTGAAGTTCTGCTGCAACCTTTTCGACTAATGCGTCAGGTGTTTTCTGCAGACCGATAGAAACACCACAATCTATGACCTTTCGTGTGCCGCCTAAATGTTTCCACAAAGGTCTGCCGAATATCCGTGCTTCTAAGTCCCAAACTGCGGTCTCGATCGCCGCAATTGCCATTCTGTTCCCGCGTATCGCAGAAAGCAGCTCTCCTATGTCGGTTGCGCAAAGCGCGGGCTGCCGCGAAAGCATCGTCGGAATATAGCGCGAGACCATTATCCACGCTGTGTCGATCGATTCATGGTTAAACAACGGGGATTCCATTGCGGTACATTCGCCGGATCCTACATTGCCGGAGCGGTCGACCACATTTACCAAAAGAATGCGTCGCTCGGTGGTGAGTCCAAAGCTGGTCTCGAAAGGGTGCTTCAACGTCATCGCTATCTCTCTAAGTTCGATAGCCGAGAGTTGGACCATTCGTTCTTCTGCAGAACGAGAGATGTGTTGAAGTTCGCTAACGGGTTTCATCATTGTCTTCGGAATACCATCTCTTGCTGGACGCGTATTCCTCCTCGAATTGGCGTAGATGTTCAAGCGAACGGTCAGATTGTATATGGGCGCATGCGACCAGAATCGCGTTTATCGCTGCTACGGGCGCAACGTACGAATCAATGAACGAGGTCCTTGCTATCGACGCTATCAAGTATGAATCGCAGTACTTGGCAATAGGTGTCGCGTCTCCGTTCGTGATACCGAAGCTCGGCACATTCCGCCGTCGCGCGCTCTTGGCAGCCTCGATCGTCTCCCGCAGCCCCCTTCCGAAACTGATCGCGATCAGCAGGTCTTTGGACGTTAGCAGGCGGATGCGATTTTGTATCACCCCGCTGCTGCCCACAGGTGCATCTGCTTCGAAACCCAGCCGCACAAGAGCGTATGAAAGCGACCATGCCAACGAAGCCGCGAAATCTATGCCGACAACAACGATGCGTTGCGAAAGATTGATCCGGTTAGCGAGTTCGACTACCTTCTCCGCGTCAACGCTTGCCCGCAAGGTGTTAAGGTTTTCGAGATCCTTGTCAAGGCTTTGCCTCACACGATCGCCAACGGCCAGATCCGCGCGGTTTGCGGACCTCATCGCGGTATAGGGCGTGATCCTGGCAATAAAATGCTCGCGAAGGTCGTGAGCGAAATCGGCAAACTTCTCATATCCCAGGGCTTGGATCGTTCGAATTATGGTCGCAGAGTTTACGTCATATCGTCGCCCCATATCGCGAGAAGACAGAAAATATGTCTCGTCCGATTCGTCGAGAATTCTTTGAAGGAGTCTTTTCCGGCTGGACGATAGGCTCGACTTGGCCTTGAAGAACTTGACATCCAACGGCGTGCCATTTGCGAGGTTTTCGGGGGGCAAAGGGGCTAAAAGAGAGCTTTTCGAACTTCCTGTTTCATGATTGGCTGAGTTTGATCGATTACCCTCAGATGCGTTCCCGCGAATACTTGGGCTTCTTTTCATAGGTTCGCCGTCCTCGCTCCGACAGAGTACTGACTTCCAGAATTCAGTTCGATCCGGCGAAATTTCTCGCCGTTCGGTTATACTAGTGCAGGTTCAGCAAAAACGCAACAGATGATGCAATAATGATGAAAAAACAACCCGCTCTAGGTCGCACATCTGGTCAGGCGTTGCAAAATGCGACTCTATGTGCAAAACGATTTCATTCTATTGACAAGCTGCATCAATTGGTGTAGATATTATCTGCTTTCCGAAAATGGATTTGTTCCGGGTTTGAAGATGCGGTCTTGCCAGAAGATCCTCTTACCAATGAAGAACAAGACAACGAAACTTACGGTCGTCACGCGGCGAAGCCCTTGTGATGAAAATATCTAAATAATTGCAGGAGACAACAGTCATGAGAACGAATGTCCTTGTCCGAAAGCCTCTTATGAATGAAGGCGGGGAGAACAAGCGTCTGAGCCGAAGCGATGCCAACGTGATGGCAAGACTATTAGTTGTTCTTAGCGTGGCCATCTTTGCCGCCGGGGTTCATGGCCAAACGATCACCTCGACCATTGAGGGAACCGTTCGAGACGCAAATGGAGCACTTGTCGCCGGGGCTCAGGTCAAAGCGGCAAGCAGCACTCTCGCCACAGAGCGGACTGTTGTCACTGATTCCGAAGGTTTTTATCGGATAGTTTCGCTGCCTGCCGGAACCTATACGATCACGGTGACTCAATCGGGTTTTGCAGTCAATACTTCGCGGCTTGAGTTACCGCTCAATCGGACCGCGACTGTGAACGTGCAGCTACAGGTGGGCGAGGTGTCTGGGACGGTAGTTGACGTGACCAGCGAAACTCCGTTGTTGTCAACCGACACGCCGGCAACTGGATCAACGATCACACCCCGCCAGATCCGAGAACTTCCGGTCAACGGCCGAAACTACGTCGACCTTCTGCAGCTCGTTCCGGGCACGGCCGTGAACCGGCAATCCGATCCGGAAGGCGACAACGCCAACCCCGTACTTGGCGAACGGAGCGGCAACAACAATTTCTTTATCGATGGCCATCCGAATAAGGACACTGTGACCGGCGGGCCGGCCGCTCAGTTCAACCAGGAGACGATCGAGGAATTTCAAGTCCTCACTACCGGGTATAAGGCGGAATTCGGACAAGCATCCGGTGCTATCGTTAATGTCATCACGAAGAGCGGCACCAACAGCTTTCGCGGATTCGTTTCCTTTTTTCATAGGAACGACGGGCTCGACACCTCAAACTCTCTCGACCCGAACAGGTCCGATTCCCCATATCTACGTCGATACAATTTCAGCGCCGGCCTTGGCGGGCCGATCTGGAAAGACAAGATCTTCTTCTTTGCATCGGGCGAACAAATTGCCGAGGACCGACAGATAGATTTTGTTTATCCGAATGTGCAAAATGCAACGGTCAATCAGCTTATCCGAAACCTCGAGTCGTCGTTTGATTATCCAAGCCCGAATCGCGAGTGGAGAGGTTTTTTGAAGCTTAATCAGCAGTTCGGACGCCATTCGCTCAGCCAGGAGGTGAACTACACAAATGGTAATGTCCGAAACTTTGCGCCGCTTTCTGCCGGAAACAGTCTACCTTCCACCCGAACCGATCGAGGCTTTAGAAATTTGCTCGTGGCGTTTGGCGATACCGTACTCGTCGGCGATTCATCCGACCCGTGGATACTGACGCTTCGAGGAGCATATCGAGGTGAGCCCTCTGACGTTTTACCAGCACATCCCGAAACAGGAGGAAGCACCGTTCTGGTAGCTTATCCGGTTCCGGTAGCAAGCCCGTTTCAGGTTCCGGGGCCTCTGCCGACAGTTAGCTTTGGCAACAGTCAGACAGCATCGTTTTTGGATCAACAATACACGTCTCTTTCTGCAAATGTGGCAAAGCGGGTAGGCGACCACAACGTCAAATTCGGCTGGAGCTTCTTGCGGACTAAGGTGGATGGACTCGCGCCCCGGACTCTTGCAAATCAGCTATACACCACGATTCCGGATTTCATTGCGTTTGCGCCTGCGGCGGCAGGGATACGTTTGCTTCTGGACACTGGTGGCGTTACACCCAGGGACGATGAGATCCATCTGCGCAATAACTACAACGCACTTTTTGTACAAGACGATTGGCGGATAAGGCGAAACCTCACGGTCAGCCTCGGGGTCAGATGGGACAACGATTCCGAGTTTGAGGCAAAGAAGAATTTTGCGCCTCGCCTTGGAGCGACGTGGGGCATTACGCCAAAGACGGTGGTGCGCGGACAATTCGGCATCTACTACGACCAATTTAGGCTCGGGATCGCAAGGAATGTCCCCCAGTTTGGAGGGGCTAACCAAGTAGCGGCGCAAGACCTGATCTTTCCGCGCGGCCTTTATGGTTCTCCGAACTTCATAAGCAGCGTTGCACTGCTTCTTTTGGGCAGCGGGCCGTGTTTTGCGAATACCTGGAACAACAACCTTACCGATGCGCAGATCACACAGCAGGGCCTCACATGTACGCTAGCCCCCTCGCTGCCGATGATCGGTGTCGATCGCCTTAACAGGGTCGTTGCGGCCGGCAATCCGCAGATACCGGCGAACGCCGTGATAACGATCAACAACATTCAATCTCTCTCTGGGCTATCGCCTGACGCGTACCTTGCTGCTGCAAACTCCGCGATCGGCCGGCCAGGCTTTTTTGTCTGGGGCTCTACGGGATTTTTAACGAACAGGATCATCCCGCCGTTTGGTGCTCCAAACATTTTGCAGGACATGGACAAAACTCCCAATACCCTTGGCTTCAGTGTTGGGTTTCAGCATGAGATCTTTTCGGATACCGTCTTCGAAGCCGATTATCACTATCGCGACATCCGCAACATGCTTGGCTTAAGGATAACGAACCTCGCATTCCGATCAAGGGTAACTGGTCGGGCTTTTGATCCGCCAGGTGCACAGCAAATAATCGGTTTCGGTCCGTATTACAAAGGACGATACGATGCGCTGGTGCTAGCTCTCAACAAGAGGTTCTCCAGACGCTTTCAGGTTGGTGCCAGTTATACTTATTCAAAGGCCACCGACAACAATCGCGGCGTGAACGCACCTCCATCGGATCATTTCGTCGGGATCGTTCCTACCGTTACCGACCCTGGCAACGCAAACTGCGCAAGCCAGAACAATTCCGCGGGCCCGTTCACGGCATGTAACGGGAATTTTGTCGCCCAGGCAGGCACGTTCTGGAACGGCCCGGACGTTGACAAGGGTAATTCAGATCTTGCGCTTGACCACGTCTTTCAAACGAATGGATTGATATCGCTGCCCTGGGATTTTCAGGTGAGCGGAATATTCCGTGCCCAGAGCGGATTCAACCATAGCCGGCAATGGGGCGGCCCCGGTTTGATCGACCCCGACGGCGACGGCAATACGAACGGCATCGACGTTCGGAATGCAAAGCGAAATCAGTTCACTGCTCCAGCATACATCAACCTCGACCTTCGGCTTGGAAAGCGATTTACATTCTCTGAGCGGTTCAAGCTGGACCTGATACTTGAATTCTTCAATGTATTCAATAGGCAGAATCCGGCCGCGGTGGAAACAAATCCGAATTCCATAGTTACGCCGTTCGGAAAGGCAACCCAGGTTCTGCCGGGCCGTGAAGGTCAGATCGGCATTCGATTTGAGTTTTAGGCGAGGCGACGCCATAAATACCGGAACATCACTTATGAACGTGAATACAAAGATCACGCGACGAGAGTTGTTGAGTTCTGCAGCTTCAGCAGGGGCCTGTGTCTTGGCGGCTCCGATGATCAATCTGGGAAGATCTCGCATTTTCGCGAATTCCAATAAGGAATATTCCACTCGGGCGATCGATCTGGTAAAGCGGTCAACGGTCATCGATATGCTTTGCGTGATGACCCTCGATTTCGCAAAACAGGATCGCTGGATGAAGAATCCCGAACTGTTCACCGAAGCTGATATCCAACCTTTCAGGGATTCCGGCATCAATGTCATACATCCGGCGATAGGAATGGGCGGCTTTAATTCTTATGACAACGTTTTAAGGTTCTTTGCGGCGTGGAACGGATTCATCGCTAATCACGATGAACTTCTGATGCGGGTGGATAGTCCCCGAGATCTCGAGCGTGTGAAGAAGAGCGGAAAATTGGGTGTTCTGCTTGGCCTGCAGAACTCAGATCAATTTCGCAACCCCAACGATGTTGATTTCTTTCATTCGCTTGGGCAACGTGTGTCTCAGCTGACGTATAACTCGCGAAACTTTATAGGTAACGGTGCTACCGAGAGGCGTGACGAAGGGATCTCGGATTTCGGTGCGGCGATCATCGAGCGAATGAACAAGGTCGGGATGGCCATAGATGTTTCCCATTGCGGCGATAAAACTACGCTGGACGCATTCGAGATATCTAAAAAGCCGGTTCTGATCACCCATTCTAATGTTCGAGCTCTCGTTTCGGGACACCCGCGATTAAAGACAGATGAGGCTATCAGAAAGGTCGGAGCAGCAGGAAGTGTATTCGGAATTACCGGTGTTCGTATGTTTGTTAAAGCTGACGAGCCGACCACGGTCGAGCACGTGCTCGACCACTTCGACCATGTTCGAAAGCTCATCGGGCCAGAACATCTCGGAGTCGGAAGCGATATTGACCTATATGGCTACGACTCAATGCCGCCGGAGCTGAACAGGCAGTTAAGGGCAAGCTATAAGGGCAGTTACGGGTTTCGGGAAAAGATCGATATTGAGGGCCTCGATCATCCAAAACGCATGTTCGACCTGACCGAGGGCCTGATACGACGAAAATACTCGGACGCCGAGATAACCGGCATACTTGGCGGCAATTTCAAGCGGGTTCTTGCACAGATCTGGACGGTTGAACCCGATGCTCCAAGACCCGCCCAACTCTAAGTAGGAGAATAGAATGGTTCGTGTTAGACGGTATATCCCCATCCTCCCAATAATTGTTTGTCTACTTCTCGCCGCCGGAGTCCTTGCCCAGCCAGCCCCGCTGAACGGTTTTGATGCCTACGCCGAAAAGGCGATGCAGGACTGGGAAGTGCCGGGCATGGCCATTGCTGTCGTCAAGGACGACAAGATCGTTTTCGCCAGGGGTTACGGCGTTAAGAAGATGGGGGAGTCGGCAAGGGTCGATGAACGGACCGTTTTCGCCATAGGTTCGTCGTCGAAGGCTTTCACGGCAGCGGCACTGGCAATTCTTGTTGATGAGGGAAAGATCAAATGGGACGATCAGGTGTCGCAGTATCTGCCAGAATTCGAACTGTTCGATCCATATGCTTCCCGCGAGCTTCGAATACGCGATCTGCTTACGCATCGCAGCGGCCTTGAGCGCGGCGATCTGCTTTGGTACGGGACCTCCCTCAGCAGGGAAGAGATACTTCGGCGCGTTCGCCATCTTCGCCCGACTTGGAGCCTGCGGAGCCAGTTTGGTTATCAGAACCTGATTTACCTCGCGGCAGGCGAGGTTGTTCACAAGGTTTCGGGAATGTCGTGGGATGAGTTCACGAAAAAGAGGATATTCGACCCCCTCGGGATGTCATCGAGCAATACCAGTATCAAGAGCTTTCGTCCCGGCGATAATCTTTCTACACCTCACGGGAAGTTGGGCGATAAAGTACAGCCGATCGCCTGGCGGGATATCGACAACATTGGCCCTGCCGGGTCCATTAATTCCAACGTGATCGATGTCGCGCAATGGGTACGACTTCATTTGGGCGGCGGAACCTTCGAAGGGAAAAAGATCCTGAGTGCGGCGGTGGTCGCAGAGATGCAGACTCCACAAACCGTGATCCGCCTTGAAGGAACCTATCCGATCTTCTATCCGAAGGCCAATTTCTTGAGTTACGGCCTGGGCTGGTTCCTCTCCGATTTTAAGGGCCGAAAACTTGTCGAGCATGGTGGAGCGATCGACGGAATGCGGGCCGAGGTCGCAATGGTCCCGTCCGAAAAGCTGGGCATCATTATTCTGACGAACATGAGCGGATCGGTTATCGCGATGCCGCTCGTTTACAGGATAATCGACGCTTATATAGGAGAACCGCAAACGGATTACAGCGCCGACCTGCTAAAGGCATATCTACCGCTGCTTGAAAGTGCGCAGGCCGCAGAAAGAAGGGCTGACTCGGAACGCATCACCGGAACGAAACCGTCGCTGGGTCTCGACGAATATGTTGGAACGTATCGCAATGACCTCTATGGAGATGTAAAGATCGAAAAGGAAAATGGCCAGCTCAAGATCAATTATGGGCCATACATCGGCCCACTGGAACACTGGCATTTCGACACGTTCCGTGCAAGATTCGTTACCGCTTACTCGACATCTGGTTTATCAAATACTCCGACGACCTTTAACCTGAACGCTCAGGGAAAGGTGGACAACCTTTCGCTCGGCCTTGCGGGAATGTCGGGATATCCATTCAAGAAACAAACTCCGCCGAGTTCGGGTGAGCAGAGACCGGCGAATTGAAATGCGGAATAATAAGCCTAAAAAACTAATATTTGAAAATATCGGTCGACTCGGTCTATTGGCCGGGCTGATCTTTTCCCTTTTTTTGACGTGTGTTGCCCAAGGACCGTCGCTGCCGTCGGCCGGCGAGGCCGTAGCAAAGATCGAAGAGTACATGACGGCGGCTGAAAGGATAGACCGGTTTAACGGCGTGATACTCGTCGCCCGTGACGGTAAGCCCATCGTAAGCCGCGGTTACGGAATGGCAAATTTCGAATGGGAGATCCCGAATTCGCCTAAGACCGCCTTTCGGCTCGGCTCGATCACAAAGCCGTTCACCGCCGTGGCGATCATGCTTCTTCAGGAACGCGGGAAACTCAATGTTTCTGACCATGTGTGCAAGTACGTCGCTAATTGCCCAACTGCCTGGGAAGCCATCACGATCCGCCATTTGCTCACGCATACGTCCGGAATTCCAAACTACACGGCGTTTCCGGGCTTCATCGAGAAACGCGGGATGATGCCCATCTCAACGAACGAATTGTTTGCAGAGTACAGATCGAGGCCGCTTGATTTCCCACCGGGGGATAGGAACAGTTACAGCAATTCCGGCTATCACCTGCTTGGGCTGGTCATCGAAAAGGCGTCGGGAAAGTCTTACTCAGATTTCCTTCGAGAGAACATTTTCCTGCCGCTCGGCATGAAGCAGTCCGGCTACGACAGCCATCGTGACTTGATAAAGTGGCGTGCCGCCGGATATCGGCGTGAAGATGACAGCTACGTCAATGCCCCATTCATGGATATGCTGATCCCATACTCGGCCGGTGCCTTGTATTCGACCACCGGCGACCTATTGATCTTCGATCAGGCCTTGCTGGGGGATAGGCTGCTTAGCCAAAGATCGCGCGACGAGATGTTCACTCCTTTCAAGAACAATTATGCTCTCGGGTGGGGTGTCGGTAAGCGCTTCGACCGTGGAGCGACGTCCCACGGCGGTGCTATCAACGGCTTTGCTAGCCAGTTCATGCGTTTTCCTGACGAAAATGTGACGATCGTCGTACTTAGCAATGTGCAAGGGTCGGGCGTCGATAAGGTCGCGAATGCGCTCGCGGCAATTATGTTCGGTGCAAAGTATGATCTGCCGAGGGAACGAAAGGCGATCGCGGTTGCGTCGTCACTTTTGGACAACTATACAGGCGAGTATCAGCTATTGCCGACAACCGTCGCCGTGATAACGAACGAAGGCGGCAAGCTTTTCTTCAAGATCGACGGACAGCCAAAACTCGAACTTTTTGCCGAAACCGAGACCGATTTCTTCATGAAGGCGGTCGATGCTCAGGTGACCTTTGTCAAAGATGAAGCCGGAAAGGTTGTTCGGATGCAGTTTAGGCAAGGCAGCGGCTCCGGCATACCGGCACCTAAGATCAAATAGCGGCTTCCGCTGATAGACAGTATCAGAGAACTATATGCGCCTTTTCCAACGTTCACTTTCTCTCTTTGTTCTTGTCCTCCTCACATTCGGGCCCTTGGCCGGGGCCGCCGCGGCCCAAACGCCGCAATACGATGTGGTGATAAGGAATGGGCGAGTGCTGGACGGCTCCGGCAATCCATGGATCGCGGCGGACGTTGCGATAAAAGATGGCCGCTTCGCCCGAATAGGCCGGGTAGTCGGGAAGGGACAGCGCGAGATCGACGCAAAAGGGCTGTACGTTTCGCCGGGATGGATAGACATGATGGACCAGTCAGGCTCCGTTCTGCGTCAGAACGGTTTGGCTGATAACAAACTGCTAATGGGCGTCACCACGGCCATAGGCGGCGAGGGTGGGACACCGGTTCCGGCAGAGCAGGTCAGCGAGTATTTTGCCGAACTGGAACGCCAGGGCATAAGCATTAACTTCGGAACATATTTCAGCCAAACTCAAACGCGCGTTGCCGTCCTAGGTACTTCGTCGCGTGCGCCAACGGCGGAAGAGCTCGAGAGAATGAAGGCCATAATGGAAACGGCGATGAAGGCCGGTGCCATGGGCATGACCACCGCGCTCATTTACCCTCCGTCAAGCTACACAACAACAGAAGAACTGATCGAGGTTGCAAAGGTTGCTGCGAAATATGGTGGCATCTATGCAAGCCATATCCGGGGCGAAGGAAAGGAATTGGTCCAGTCCGTCGAAGAGGCGATCGCGATAGGCGAAAAAAGCGGCCTCCCGGTCGAAATATTCCACCTTAAAGCCGCGTACCAGCCAGGTTGGGGCAAGCTTATGCGCGAGGCGGGCGAAAAGATCGAAGCAGCGCGGTCACGCGGTGTTGATGTGGCAGCGGACATTTACCTTTACACGGCAGGCGGTACGGGGCTTGAAGCGACGATCCCATCGTGGGCGTTTGAGGGTGGGCGCGAAAAGCTGTTCGAACATTTGAAAGATGCGAAAACGCGCCAGCGGCTGAAAGAGGAAATAAAGACCGGTTCACCGGGCTGGTGGAACATTGTTGAGGCAGCCGGCGGATGGGACAACATTATTCTTGTGAACGCCCAAAACAAAGAGAACGAGCGTTTTCAGGGAAAGAGCCTTTCGCAGATAGCAAAAGAGCTGGACAAGGATCCTGCGGACACCGCGTTCGACCTCGTGCTGCAGGGGACCGGCCGGGTCACAGCCCTCTACCACATGATGAGTGAGGACGATATCATAACGGCCCTCAAATTCCCGTGGACCAGCATTGGCAGCGACGCCGGAGCCGCATTGAGGCCATCGACTCCCGACGGACTCGGCCTCGCTCATCCGCGAAGCTACGGCAATCATCCGCGGCTGATCGCACGGTACGTACGTGAGAAGAAAGTGCTCTCCCTTGAGGAGGCGATCCGCAAAATGACCTCATGGCCAGCGACAAGAATGCGGCTTCCTCAGCGCGGGACTATAACTGTTGGAAGTTGGGCAGACGTCGTTATTTTTGACTATGAAAAGATCCAGGACCGGGCTACCTATGAAAGGCCGCTTTTGTACCCGGTCGGCATTGAGTATGTGCTGGTCAATGGTGGTGTCGTTATAGACCGGGGAAAGCACACCGGTATCAAACCGGGCAAGGTGCTCTATGGCCCCGGCCGCGAACGATGAATATGGCGGCCGATCCAGCACTTCAGATCCGTCCGGTCTCAACCATCGATGAGTTCCACGAGGCCGAATTGCTCCAAAAAGAAGTGTGGGGCATTCCGGATATGGACGTTGTTCCGATGTATCACCTTGTCGCTGCAAAAGAGTCCGGCGGCGTCATTTTGGGTGCATTCGATCGGGAAGAGATGGTCGGCTTCGTCTATGGTTTCGTCGGTTTTGAGCGAGGCCGGACGGTGCATCACTCTCATATGCTTGCCGTGCGTGAAGCGTATCGCTCACAGGGGCTCGGCTATCAACTAAAGTGTGAGCAGCGGAGTTCGATACTCGATCAGGGCATCGAGATAATGACCTGGACATTCGATCCGCTGCAAAGCCGCAACGCATTCTTCAATTTTCGGAAACTCGGCGTGATCGCCGACCGTTACTACACCGATCTATATGGGTCTGATGCCGCCAGTTTTCTGCATCGGAACGGGACAGATCGCTTGTGGGTCAGTTGGCATGTAGCCGGGGAACGCGTTTCTAGGCGGCTATCGGGTGAGGAACGATTCGAGCCTGGAGGGAAGGCAATATCGCTGGTATCGATCGACGCATCGGGCAAGCCATCATCAAACGAACCCGCATCGCTTGACGAAATTGACAGGCTGAACATCGAGATACCGGGTGACATAAGTGCGATCGAGATCGCGGATCCACCATTGGCTCGCCGATGGAGACTGTCAACCCGCGCGGCTTTTATGGCAGCCCTCGATGCTCGATTCTTAGTCGAGGATTTTTATGTCTACGATCGCGCGGGTCAGAAGATCGGCTGCTACGTGCTGACGAAGAACGAGGACTTGCGGTTCTGGTAGTTTTTCGAAGAGGAGAAAAGGCTGTGAAGAGAACGACACTGACATTATCCCTTGCGATCATGGTTTCGGTTTTGGTCCTCGGACAAGCGCCGGAGACTGCCCCGTTACCTTCCGAAGAGTTCGCTAAACCGGCGACGGTCGAGCTTCCGGTTTCTCCACCGCAAATGACGACCGAAGATCTGTCGGCCTTTCTGGACGGCATCATTCCTCAGCAACTCGAACGAGAGAACATAGCCGGAGCTACCGTCTCGGTGGTCAAAGATGGAAAGGTGCTTTTTGCAAAAGGTTACGGTTATTCCGATGTCGCGGCGAAAGCTCCCGTTTCGCCGGAGAAGACGTTGTTCAGGCCCGGTTCTGTTTCAAAGCTTTTCACCTGGACAGCTGTAATGCAGCTGCACGAGCAAGGTAAGCTGGATCTCGATCGCGATGTGAACGAATATATAGACTTCAAGATACCTGACGCGTTCGGCAAGCCGATCACGACGCGGCATCTACTCTCACATACGCCTGGTTTTGAGGAACAGATCAAAGACCTATTTTCGACCCAGCCAACAACCGATCTCGGCGGTTACCTAAAGACACATGTTCCAACACGGATCTTTCCTCCCGGGACTACACCGGCATATTCAAACTACGGTACTGCCTTAGCGGGCTATGTTGTTGAACGCATCTCAGGAAAACCGTTCAACGATTATGTTGATGAGAACATCTTCAAGCCGCTCGGAATGGCAAACTCAACGTTTGCGCAGCCGCTGCCCGACAATTTGGCACCCAATATGTCAAAAGGCTATCGCCTTGCTTCTGACGACCCTCTTGAATTTGAGATGGTCTCAGCCTTCCCCGCAGGTAGTATGAGCAGTTCAGCCACAGATATGGCAAATTTTATGCTCGCTCACCTTCAACAGGGGAAACTGGGCGAGTCGGCGATCTTGAGACCTGAAACGGTTGGTCTGATGCACGAGCGTCTTTTCGGACTTGACGCAGCCGCTCCGGGCATGGCTCACGGTTTTTATGAAGAGCCGCAAAACGGGCTGAGGATCATCGGACACGGCGGCGACACCGTAGCCTTTCACAGCGACCTTCACTTGGTTCTGGATAAGGGGATAGGCTTTTTTATTTCATATAACAGTCTAGGAAAGGGCGAAGCTCCATCTCGCGAGATGGTCTGGACGGCGATACTGGATAGATATTTTCCGTACACTCCGCCCCCAGGCGATGCAGCCGGTGCAGAGGACGAGGTCCGGGAGATCGCCGGCAACTACGTCATAAGCCGCAGAAGCGAAAAGTCGTTTTTCCGCCTTGCCGCCGTGACCGGACAGGCGACCGTGGTGCCGAACACCGACGGTACGATCTCTATACCGGTGATTACAGGAGCGAATGGGCTTCCCAAGAAATGGGAGCGGATTAGCCCGATGACCTTTCGAGACGTTCGGGGCCAGGACCTCCTGATCTTCAAGCAGGACTCGAACGGCGATATGCAGATCGTGCTTCCTTACCCGTTTATGACCTTTACCCGCGTCGGCATTGTCGACAACGGCAAAGTGCTGACGCAGGTGCTGATCGTTTCACTGTCGATAATGGCTTTGACATTACTTCTCGCTCCGATCGCGTGGATTGTCAGGCGGAGGTATGGGTTCAGGCTGGAATGGTCATCTAAGGAATTGTGGGTGCGGCGTGCCGTCTGGGCCGTATTTGCCCTGAATCTGATCTCGGTAATTGCTATGGCAGGCCTGATCACCTATGCCCTGTCCAACATCGACTTCTTCGGTGAAAAAGGCAAACCATGGTTCTGGGCAGCTCAGGTAGCCGGTATCTTCGGCGGCCTGGGTACCTTAGTGGTACTGTACAATGCATTTCTCGCCTGGAAACGCGGAACCGGCCTCTGGAGGAAAATAGTGTCGGCGGCCTTTGTGCTCGCTTGCTTCGGGTTCCTTTGGTTTGGCTACGCTGCCAATCTTTTCATGCTGAGATCCACTTACTAGACCCCACAACGATCTTCGATATTGCCGTCTGGGAATAGCACCACTGAGATGTGGAATTCATTAACAGGCGGCATTTCATTTTTTATTAGGACTATTGTAACCGTCCGTTTATCAGAGCCGATTCTAATGATCTTTGCCGCCGTCGAATTTATGGAAGCAAAACGTAGAACTTCGGCCTCTTTCCGCTCACTCACCTTTCCACTTTCGGAACCTGAGTTCACCCGTATCTCTGACGGGCGATACACGGTGCGTCTCGCAAGAGATCGCCGCGAAGTTGAATCCGCCCTCCGGCTGCGTCACGACGTTTTTAATGTCGAGTTGGGCAAGCGGGAAATATTGCCGGGTGCTCCGCAGATCGAACTTGATTCCTACGATCTAAAATGCCGTCATTTGATCGTTGTATCGCAGCGAACTGGAGAAACCATTGGAACTTATCGACTAAACTCGATCGAGACGGCTCACTCAATTCACGGATTCTACTCGGCTAATGAGTTTACTATCGAAGACCTGCCGCGGGACGTGCTCCATAACGGCATTGAGATCGGACGCGCCTGCATCGCTCGTAAACACCGCAATACGAAGGTGCTTTTCCTTCTGTGGAAAGCGCTGCTCGCCTATCTTGAGCAAAGCGGCAAGCGCTACTATTTCGGATGCTGCTCGATTTTTACCAGGGATGAGAGTGTAGGTTGTCAGATCTTCAAACAGTTGGTCGGAGACGGGTTTATGCATGAAGATCTCAATGTACAGCCCTTCCGCAACGCTGTCAGCATGATCGGTGAATGTGACGTTTCAAACAAGATCGCACTCCCTGCATTATTCAATATGTACCTGAGGATCGGCGCCCGCGTTTGCGGTCCTCCGATGATCGACCAGGAATTCGGGACAATAGATTTCTTCGTAGTTTTTGATGTTGAAAGATTGAGCTCCAAGTACAGAAAGCTGTTTTCGTTGGAGAAGATTGGCGTTTCAATGGCTCACAAAAAGACCCGCTCATCAAAGCTCCATTTCGCACTGCGACCGAATCGAAGCACCGTTGAACAGCGTGTGCCGTAACCGGGTGTTTTTATAAATATCGCAGAGACCGCCTTTTCGGCTTCGTAGGAAAGGCCGGTTGAAGGAAGGTCTTCGTCCTCAGCTAACGTTGCATCCGACAATATTGAAAATAGCTCGTCGTCGGACAAGTTGCCCGATCGAACTAATTCCTCGAATCGATCCTTTCCTTTCACAACCTTTGGCCAGGGCGTGTCGAGTAGATGATTGCTGAGACCGTATATGCCGGGAGTAAGTTGTCGCGGCCCTGTCCCGCGATTTGAGTAGTAAAACATCTCCTTGCGTGAAATGGAGATCTCTCCGACAAGCAGATTAAATCCCGAATAATTGCCGGATCGTTGCACGAGATCATCAAGATAATCCGCAGCACTTTGGTCAGATCGTAGAAAATTTGCTGCCAATTCCCCGCGTGATCGGCTGCCCCTAGGAGCGGACGGATCGCGATAGTTCGTTACGGTCGCAAAACGCCCGCTTCGCGTCACGCCAAGCCACGTACCGCCCCGCTCAAGGTCTCTGCCGCCGTAGATGTCAGGATGATCGTTCCAGAACTCCGCTGGGCCGGATCGCCGCTTGTAAAATTCGTCGCGGTTTCCTATCAAGATCAGTGGATGAGTTTTAACCGACCTGAAAGCGAAGAAGATCACACACATTTGGTTTTGTCTGCATCTTCAAGTCTAAATAAATACTGTACATTGTCGAGTCCCAGCAGCAACCTTGCCAGATCCCTGAGCCTCGCCCGATTCGCTATGCAAACCTAGCATACTTAATGAAGTGACTGGAGCCGGTGAAGGGACTTGAACCCCCGACCTGATGATTACAAATGAACAACACTAACTACAAAACGATCTAGAAGATGCCTACCAGACGATCTTCCGAACATCGATAAGCAAGGGCTTAGATGCAGATTTGCCGCTTGCATTGCGTTGCTCAAATTGTCATAATTTATCACAGAAATTAGTCCAACAAGTCCAACATCTAGTCCAACAAAATTTCTACAAAGAGGGAACTTATGAAGATCCGGCAATCGATATTCAGACGCGGAAAGACTGGCGGCGACATTGGGCGGATTGTAAACACCTGGACGCTCCGGCTTACGCACACCGACGAGATTGGCAGCAAGACAAGCAAGACCTGGCAATACGCGACCAAACAGGATGCTAAAGATGATATTGAGAATCGGAAAGCGGAATTGATCTCGTTTATAGAAACAAAAGGCCTAGACCTTGGCGACATCAAAACGTTCCGGGAGTGGGCGGAATTTGCGAAGTCGGACTTTTACCGGCCGGCGGTCATAATGGAAGGCCGAAAGGTCGCCGGGATCAAATCGCACCGACAGACGCACGTCCTGATCGATCAGTTGGTTGAGTGTTTTGGTGACAAGCTGCTTGCGAAGTTCTCGAAGTACGACCTTGATCGTTACAAGGTCTGGCGGCTAGAGCAAGGCGATCTTCGCGGCAAAAAGGGGAAACTCGCAGCGAAGGAACGTAACGCGGTTAAACTCTCAACCGTGAATCGCGGCCTAGCGATCCTGAAGCATTTGCTTATCGAAGCTCACGATGTCGGACTGATCGCGAAGAATGTAACCAAAGGGTCCAAGGCCATTGATGCGGACGCGGAAACGGCCAGGACACGAACGCTCACGGATGACGAAGAAATGCGGTTGCTTGCAGCTTGCGGCGGACCGCGAATTATTGAATATGAACGTAAGGGAAAGAAGCTCAAAGCGGAGATAGATGCAACAAACCCTTATCTTAAAGTGATGATCTTGCTTGGTCTTGATTCGGGCTTGCGACGTGGCGAAATCCTGAAGCTCGATTGGCAGGATATCGACTTTGACAAGGAAAAGATAATTCTCCTCGGTACGAACACGAAAACGCAACGCCCGAGACCCGCGCCATTATCTTCGCGAACAAAAGCGACGCTAATGGAGCTCGCGAACTTTAATGGAAGGGGGAAGATACTCCCGTTCAAAGACTTCAAGCGATCTTGGGCGACGGCGCTCCGGCTTGCGAAGATCGACGGGCTTCGCTTTCATGATCTGCGGCGCACGTTTATGACGCGGAACGACCAAAACGGCGTTTCTTTAGCAACCACCGCGAAACTTGCGGGCCATTCGCGGATCGAAACTACGCAAAAGCATTATATTTCCATCGATGACGACTCGATCATCCAGGACGTAACCGCAAAGATAAACGCGGCCAATGATGCAAGGCTTAAGCAATGGCCTGATACTATCGAATAACCTTTCTTCAGCCGTCTTACGTCGGGCCAGGTATCCGGCGGACAACGTCGATTCTCTGGCGACGCTGGCGGTTGAACCCCTTATCAGGATTCGGCACATTCAGAGTGGTTCAAAATGACAAAAGTAAATAGTGAGAAAGGCGATAACCGTGAAACACTTGCTACCATTTCTGATGTCTCCGAAGGCCTCGAAATAATAAGAATAACGATCGACCTATCTGACTTTAGGCCAGTTTTATGTAAGGGATACCGTTGTAGATCCACAGTTGGATTCTTCGATGGATCTATGCTTGTTGTTGACTGCGGCCATGAAGGCTCACTTGGTATTCCTAGCGGGCAGCCAAGACGCTGGATCGACCAAACAATCTTAATCGGGGGGTTAGAACAATCTTGTCTTGACAAGCTCGCCAAGAGGCGAGGGAACGCCGGGCTTGTGGACGGTCAATATCCCGTTTCGGGTTGGGTCTTAAATGGGCGAGGTGTGAAGATAGTCTGTGATGTCTGCCAAAAAGTACGCAGGTTTTCAGGGACCCGCTACCTTACAGATGACGGTGCATTGTTTGGATTCATGTCACATTGACGAGCAGTCTTTTGCTGGGCTACAATGGCTTTAACAATTTGAGCTAGTGCCGCCCGAGATGCGGACACGCCACGATATGAGCACGCGGCAACCGAAGGGAGTGAAATCCTCGAGGTTGTCGCGTGTTTTTTGTTTTAACCAGGGTACGAGGCTGAGTGAGTTATAAGGAGAGGAAACTGATGCTAACACAGTTCATACGTGAAATGGATGTTTTGCAGGAGTGGCCGATGTCGAAGGCGACGTTGATCCGGGCGCGGAAGAACGGGCTGCCGTTCGTGCGGCTCGGAGCGTACGTTTGTTACAAACCCGAGGATCTGGAGGCGTGGTTCTGCACGCCGAGAACGTGGAGGAAAAATGCAGCCTCGGAGCGCGTTTCGGACAAGATGTCACGGCTTAGCGGTACCTCGGATGATTGACTCGATAGGAATTAAGCAACCGAGCACCGAAATCAACGAAAAAATGCTTCGTGATCTCGGCACTACTCATAGGGCAAGTGGCAGGAACCCGATCTGGTTCCTGAGTACGGCGGACGGAGCCGGTTTGCCCAGGATAACGATTGCGCAGACGCCCGATTCCGTATTTCACGTTTATGCCGAGGCATCTATTCCGAGACTCTTGTATGGACACAACGCACGGTTGCCAAACACAGAGGTTGAGCTTCTCCGAGGCATCGAGGCAATCGGGGAATATACTCAGGAAAGATTGGGAATTCCGTTTGACGGACCGTCGGCCTCGATTAGCAAGATCCACCTTGCGCGGGATTATTATCTCGGCGATGCTGCCAGCCAGGCGGTATTTGCCCTTTTCGATCGGCGGCTCCGGCGTTTTCCGAAACGGAATCTTGTAGCGGAGGGTGATGCGTACACGCTCTACTACAACTATGCCTCGGTCCGACGAAACTGCGTCGTCTGTATCTATCCGAAACATGCCGAGGTTCTCGCCAGGAATGGGTCTCAGGACGCGCTAGAGGCCGCACAGGGCAATCTGCGGGTCGAGTATAGGGCGAATACCCTAGTCGGCCGTAGATCGCTTTGCCGTCGGTTCAATATAGAAAACCCGGACGAGTTGTTGACGCGAAAAATAAATGAGCGCGTTTTCGGTATCCTTGAGTCAGAGTTACGTCTTCCGGAATGCATTCAGGATCGAGAATCGCCGCTTCCAAAGCTGCTGAAGACCTTTTCCACAACCAAGGCCCAAAGGCTGTTTGGTTTTCTTGAGTTGCGCAGGTTGAAGGGCGACGCGGAACTGACTAAAACCATCAGTGAACGACGAAATTTCAACGCGGCTCGGCGGGATTGTGAACGCGCCGGCGTTTGGCTCGATCTGAGGCATTCGCAGGAGTAATATTATTCAGTGTGCACTCAGTACACGAAATCTGTATGGTGCCCCGTCCTATGGTAAACCCCAGTACGTCTTTTCGTCACTAAATTTCTTGGCCTTCTTGCTTGTGGATACACGCGGATTGAATATCATTGATCCTTCTCCAACCGGTCGAGAACAGCGTGGAGGTCGCCACATTCGACGTGATTTGCATAGGTGGAGCATTCTCTGTAGATCGTGAAGTGTGTTCCGTCGCTGAGATAAGGTAGACCGGCTGCTTTGGATTCCTGGTGTTGTCTGTGACAACCACATTCACGATCTTTTTGACAACTACCTTACGTATGTGGGATTTCATCGTGTCTTGAATCTCCTTTTCATACGTTTGCCTTAGGGGCCCACTACAAATTCAAATTTGAGCTGCTTAGTCGAGAAGTCGGTCGAGGACAAATTCGATATAGCTACCCCGATCCTCATTTTGGAATACAATATTGCGTTCGTGCATTTGCTCAATCGTCATGTTCCACAGCATCTCTTGAAACGAGGTGTTTGAGACAATGAAAGAGTGCAGATGAACGTTTGTATCGCCGAGGCGTTGTTCGATCTCTTTGATGGTCTTGTAAAACTCGACCTTCGGGTCGTTAGGTGCGATGTTTCTGAGACCCTTTGGATCGATGAATGCGATGTGCTGTTTGTTACCATCGAGCAGCCAAAGAATGAAATCCGGGTGGAAGTTGCCAGCCTCGAAAAAGCCTACGCCCTTTCCTTTGCTTAGGTTCCTGAGTAAATAGAGCTCCTTTTCCTCAAAGAACTCAGTTTTGCCTTGATAATAAGTTCTGAGGTCCTCGACGAACAGGCGTTCGCCATGATTCATCGGTGCGGGACTGATCTCGACGACCTTTGAATCAAGATGCATCAGCGGTTTGAATAAGTGGCGGTCAAAGCATAGAGCATTGATCTGACCGAAGTTCCAATCCGTCAGGGTCCCGGACTCTATCGTTGATTTGAGCTCATTCAATCTCTCAATGATCTCTTCTTTGGATGATTCGACCAAAATACGGTAATAGGGATCGTCCTCGGTCTTACCATTTCCAAGCAGGTTCGGATCATCAGATTCAAGTTCGCGATATTCCAAATGCGGCAGTTCCCATTCTTTCTTGCGGAAGGTGTAATACCGCTCGACATACTTTTTCAGAAGCGAAATAGCGATCTGTTCCCAATGGTTGATCTTATCGAATGAGTCGAATGACATCTCATCGGGCGGGATAAGCAGCTGATACCAATTTCTATCTACCAGCAGTTCAGAGATATGCTCTCGTTTTAGATTAAGGTTGTACCAGCCTCGTTCCGCTTTGAACCGACCCAGTTCAAAATAGATGCGATCAAGATCGAGAAAGGCGACATGCTTCGATGTGAGTGATGCTTCATGTAATGTGATCGCGCCATCGCCGATATTCATGCCCCTCGCACGCATTGCCTGGATCTTTGGATACCAGTTTAAGGTGACCTTGTTACGAATGAGGTATGAAGTCGATGGATCGGATTGCGTATCCGGCTTTGCCACTGTCGGTATAGGACCAAGCCTGCGGAACGCGTCGCCAAAATCTGTACTCACGCCATTGATGGTCTTTTTTAGCCGAATGGTCCTAAGCCGCTGGGTGCCAAGGTTCTTTATTACCGGAAGCAGGATCTCGTGTTTGCTTTCGTTATCCGGCAGACCTTCTTCTTTCAAATAATCGCGGAAGTTGGCCATATAATCGGCACGAATGCCGAAGATTCCTAATGTTTCCAGAACATTGATATTTTTTGGACGTTCGATGCCGTCAGGAAGCCGAGCTTGGCCGCTTCGCTTCAGGCTCATGTCGATCCCCTTTAAGCGGACGCCGCGGCCAAAGAGTTGAATGATCTGAGAGCCCTCACCGCGGCCTACGTTCATCAGGCCCATCGTCGAAACTCGCCAACTGCTCCACCCTTCGGTAAACTTCTTTGAACCGATCAGCATATTGACTGTCGAATCATCTTCATTGATCGAATGAAAGAGCGAGCCCGCGAACTCGCGGTCGCCGGTCTCAAGGCCGTTTTCCTCGCAAAGTTTGACGAGCTTTGCATCGTCGCCGACGTTGATGACGCCGAATGGTTCACTTTCTGCTCCGAGTCGCAATGCGATCTCGCCGGTTGCTCCTTTTAAGTTTTCGACATAAAGCTGGCCGCCCGCCGGGGCATTGAACAGCGTCGTGAGAATGTCGTCGAATACATCTTCGGCTGTAGCACCAAGCGTGTGAAGATATGTGAACTTTCCCTCGAAAAGGTTTCTGCCTTGAGCGGTCTGTAAGCCCTGATTCAGCAGCGTTTCGATTCGCCGACTGCTCGCGGCTCGATCAGACGTGAAACGCTGCAAGAATTGCAGGATCTCAACAACGTCCGAAACTGATCGCTTATTCTCGGTACGGACAGCGTTGACGCTACTCCCGACGAAGATCCAAAGCGGTTTTTCAAGGTTAAATGGTCGAAGTGCTGCTTCCTGTTCGCGATATAGACGCATCTGCTGATAGAACGAAAGCAAGCAAGCCGTCAGGTATTTCTCCATCCATTCATCATTGGTATTGTCCTCAAGGTTTAGGATCTGATAATCCTTACCGAATCCATCGCCGTAGAAATACTTGTATGAATAGTCGATCAAAGTGTTCTTGGCGTACTGGTCGATCAGTTTATCGTCGCCCTTTACGGCTTGTCCAAAAGTAGCCGAATACTCGAACGAGAAGCCGTTTTCGCAGAGTTTGTTGCGAAACTTCATCCAGACGCCGTCTCCGCCGCCAGAAGCTCCACGATGGCCTTCATCGACCAAAACGAGGTTGTTGGATTCAAAAGCATCGACGGCGACGGTCTTGTCGCCCATATCGTCCTTTAGTTTTGTTACCTCGATGATCTCGACTGCTTTGCCGGCGAACAGGCCGCGACCGTCTTTGCGAAATATCTCGGCGTAGATACCGGCGGACTCAAATTCCCGGCGATGCTGTTCGGAGAGCCCCTCGTTTGGCGTCAGAAGGATGATGCGGTTAAGTTCTTTGCCACGTTTGTGTTTTTCGAGATAGTGCTGATATTGCAATATGTTGGCGTGCATCAGCAGCGTTTTTCCGCTACCGGTCGCCATCCAGAATGAAAGTTTGTTCAGTTGCGACCACGCATCGTTTTCGGTCGTGAGCGGATCTATCTGATCGCGTTCGTCCTTCCCGTCATTGTATGTCGCGATCTGTTCATTGATGGACGTAAGTAATGCGTCCGCGTCGCTGAAATAGCGGTCGAGATATATCTCGGTAAAGAGCAGTGAAAGATACTGAAAGTATTTCCAGACGATCGGGTCTTCGCCTCGCGTAATGCGTTTTTCGTTTAGCCGAAGGGTATGTTTGACGATGTTCTGATCGTATTCGAGCAATAGATCGGTCGGAAGCTGAGTTAGATTGAATAACTGAGCCGTTAACGCATGGTGGAAATGGTGGACGTTGTTTTCGTCCATGCCTTCGAGAGCTTCGTTTCGCACAAGGTCGGCAAGCGTTTCAAACGTATCGACGTTGAACAACGACAGCATCCACTGGTTAAGAACCAGCTTGTACTGAAAAGGCAGCGGCACTGCACGACGGGGAGTGCGGGCGACTCGGCGACGGGGAGCTTCGGGCATCAGCGGTTACCTCTGTCGTTTGGAATTGTCCATTTGTCGGATTGATTTATCATCGTGACTATCTGCGAGATAATGTGCTCATAACGTTCATCCAGTGCGTCAGCCTCACGGGGATCAATGTATTTACAACGCAGAGCCATTTCAATCCACGTTTGCGTCTCACACGATTCGCCCTCAGCATCACTCAATTTTGCGATAAAAGCTGCCTTGTATCTGCGTTTCCTCCACGCCTCAGAGATATTTGCCGATACTGACCTGGAAGACCGCCTTACCTGATCAGCGAGGCCGAATCGTTCCTCGACCGGAAATCGTGTGGTCAATTCAAATATCTCCATCGCTGCATCCATAGAATTTTGCCAAACACGCAATTCTTTATGACTCTTTATCTTTTCACGCCCGGTTTCATTCATCGCGGTTTCGCCTCTTCGCCTTATCGCCATGTCCTCCTCAAACGTCCTCCGTGTCGAACATCAGGCGGTGGAAGTCTTCTTCGATCAGGCGGACCTTCCAAGTGTCTTCGGGGGTGCGAAGGTTTTCGAGGTTGTTGTCGCCGTTCACGTAGATCAGGTCAAATTCGCTGTCGCGGCTTGAGTAGCCCTGACGCGTGAACCATTCGTCGAGCACGAGGTTGTCTTCCTCGGGGTTGCCGGTCAGCTTTCGCCAGATGACAAGAGTTTTGCGGCCATCGGGAACTGTTCCGGTGACCGTGCGGAACCAGAATTGGGACGGGGAGACTGAGAGACCGGGAGACGGGGAGATGTTCCCGGCGTCGCCCTGTCGCCTTGTCTCCATGTTCGCCTGCCGCAAGCGTCCCGCGAGCCTCAGTCGTCCCTCGGTGTCGCGTTCAAACTCGGCGGTGAATGTTTGCGGGGCGGCGAAGTGCCCAACGGTTAGGCCGATGAGCCAATTGAATGTTTCTATCAGATCTACGTTGACCAGACGGCTTTCGTCCGAGCCGGGGCGTTTTACTTTTAGTTTGTAGGCCGTTGGGTCGGTAAACGCTTGAATATTAAGCAGCGACTGGCTTCCACGCGATTCGACATCCAGCATATATCGGAGGATGTACTGCTCGCGGAATCCGTCCGGCCCCTGCGATTCTGCAAGGCTTAGAAGCGACCCCTGAGCGTCAGTTCGTTTTAGCTCCAGATTATTCAGTGCATCTTCGTAAGATTCGAGTCGGATGACCTTCATTATCCGCGGACTCCGCTCGGCCTCTTCCGGCGTACAGAATCGCTTTGGCTTGCCGTCCTTCCATTCCGGCGTGAACGCCACCTTCTTGAGCCGCGGCAGCAGCACGGTGTCGAAGTAGTCGGCCATCTCGACGAGGATGACCTTCCGCCGCCCGCCATCCTCACGGTTCAGATTGATGACGGCGTGTCCCGTCGTGCCGGAACCTGCAAAGAAATCGAGTACATCACCGTTTTCGCCAAGGAATTGTTGAAAAAGCCCTTGTAAAAGTGAAACAGGCTTCGGAAAAATAACGGGGATGTCACCGAGAAAGGACTTCAAAATACGCGTGCCTTCCTCGTTTTTTCCAACTTCAAGGACAAATCCGTTGTCCTCCCCGTTGTTCATCTCGGTAATTTTTCCCCGTTCTGCTATCCACGTTGAAACAGGTTTCCGGTCTCGCTTTGCGTCCTCGGAATATGCCTTATAACGTGGAGTCTTCATTTCCCGGTCGGGATAGTCTTCGGGCCAAATGATTCGTTCCTCAGCAATCTTTTGCTCCATCGTCGGCGGATAGAAGCCCCAAACTCGGTTTTGCGGCGGCCAATAACCAGTGCCGGTTTTCGGATTCTTGAGTTCATACCACTGATTGGGTCGCTGATTTCGATTCATACCAACAGTGAGAGGCATGCTGGCGTAGAATCCGCCCTTGCCGTCGGGAATATTGTACTTGGTTTGGTCCCGCTCCAATCCCGCGATCTCGACCCGTTCCGGGTCGCGGCTGAAAGCCAGTACATATTCGTGGTCAGTTGAGACCCACGACTTTGCCAAACTCGATGTGACACGTCTACGCCAGACAAAACTCCCAACGAAACCTTGGCGACCGTAGATGCTCTGGTAGATTGTCCGCAACAAGTCGATCGACGTATCGTCGATAGAGGTCAAAAAAGCAGCAGTCGGTCGGGTGATGAAATGGCCGAGAGCGATTCGCTCTGCCAACATCGTTGCCCATGATGAATACTGATAATTGTCACGATAAACGAAATCGTCAGTCCCAGTGTTATAAGGCGGGTCGATGTACATGCACTTCACGCGCTCCCGATAGCGGGCCTTTATCAGATTCAGGGCCTGGAAGTTCTCGCTGTGGAAGAGCACGCCGTCGGTTTTCTCGTCGAGGTCGCCGAGGGCATCGAGCAGCCGGGCAGTGAAGTCGGCGTCGAAGTGCCGGGTGTCTATCATCAGCGAGGGACTCGCCTTCAGGAACTCCGGCGATTTGAGCTTCACCGTCTTGGCGAAAAGACCATCGTCGTCCTTCTTCAGTTCAGGCAAGTGATGCAGCGATTCCCACTCAGCCCACTGGGCCGCGTTGGCGGCGATCTCGGGGTAAAACTCTTCGGGAATTATGCCGACGCGGATCAGGTACGACGTTTCGACGACGAACTTTTTCTTTAGCCACAGTTTCTTTTGAAAATCCTCAAGCTGGGCGAGGAAATCGATGATCTTGTGGGCGATGCTGCGGATGACCTTGATCTTTGACAGGTATTGCTCGACACGGGGTGCGGTATCGTTCTCGATGTCGTCAAGGTGCATCACTTCGTTCTTGATATAGAAATCAAGCTCGCGGCGGAGAAAGCCGCCAAGGTCTTTGTGAATGAAGTAATCAAATGTGTTCCGGGCCGTGTAGCGTTCGAGATTGACGCGGATCTTAGATTTTTCTGATTCAGTGCCGTCCGCCTTGATATGCGGCTTTTGCAGCTCTTTGATCCATTTGAGCAGGTTGGCGGCCTGAACGCGGCCGATGCGGCGTTCGGCAATTTCATGCAGGTCTTTTTGTGCGGGCGGCTTTTTCTTTCCCTCGCGTTCATCCTCCGGCCAGTCGGTCAGCGTAGCGGGCCGATATTCAAAGCGAATGACAAGCTCGCCGTTTTCTTCAAAGATCCAGTTCTCGCCGCCGGAGAGTACAAATACGCGTTTGCTGGCGTCTGATTCTTTGACATTGCCATGCTCGCCCTCAGCAGCATCCGCCAGACGGAAATGCACACGCATCGGATCCTCGCCTTTTTCTTCGTCAGCGAACGGATTCAGCCGAAACGCAAAATCACGAAGATACTCGCTCGTCTTTATGTAATACTGATCGTGATTTGCCCAGTAGAGCTTTACCTCTTCGCCCTCATAGGGAATGGCATAAACGCCCTCTTTGTAAACACGCTTTGAGAGAAAATCGCCCTCGCTGTAATAACGCCGAAAGAAGCTGTATAGATGATCGTAAACCTCGGATTCGAGCTT
>JRYF01000512.1_pt1 | contig 98557 bp, 78 predicted proteins | sample 235331 | NCBI WGS metagenome assembly JRYF01 (sample SAMN03074217, study PRJNA261475) | activated sludge metagenome | biome: Wastewater Treatment Plant; feature: Wastewater; material: Activated sludge; isolation source: activated biomass of a wastewater treatment plant treating hydrocarbon... ... | reverse complement strand
CGTGGGTTTTGCCACGGGCTGCTAGGCCCATCGGCAAGAAGCATTATACCTCCTGCGCAGGATCGTCAATCTTCTCTCGGAGAAAGCATTACTCCGTTCAGCGCGACGTACGTCGAAATCCGGCCGAGCTCGAAGAAACAGTAACTTATTATATTTCCATATCTTATAATCCATGAAGGCCATCGGCAGTCAGAGTCAATCAAGTACCTTAGCATCGGAAAATGAGGAAGGTCATCCCCCTTGCGACCCCAATCATACCTGCTAGAATGCTTGGCTCGATTGTTCCGGTTGCGCATTCGCAAGAGCGAGCACCCAACCATTCGCAACGTCGCCCGACCACGAGCCGACGATCGTGGCAGACTGCGGCACCGATTGTTAACTCGGCGCCCATGTCGTTAATGAGGGAATTTCATGGCTGAAGAACCGATCGTTTCTTCCGGCGCACCCGCCGCCGAGCCGGCAGCGTCCGCGCCCGGCACGCAAGACGCCGGCACAACCGCAAAGGGCGGCAAGCCCAAAGGCAAGGCCCCCAAAGCCAGGCCCCAGGCAGCGGCCGAAGGTGGCGCTCGGAAGCGTCGCGGTCGCTCGATGCGCGGACTCAGCCGCCGACACGAAAGCAACCTCAAGAAGGTAGACAGAAACAAGAAATACGCCCTGCCCGAGGCCATCAAGCTTCTCAAGCAGATTACGTCGGGTACGAAGTTTGATCAGACGGTCAACATCGTGATGAACCTCGGCATCGACCCGAAGAACGCCGACCAGATGGTGCGCGGCGCCGTATCACTGCCCAAGGGCATCGGCAAGAAGAAGCGGGTCATCGCCTTTGTCGACGGCAACGAGGCCGAGGAAGCCAAGGCCGCCGGTGCGGTAGAGGTCGGCGTGGATGATCTGATCAAGAAGGTCAGCGACGGCTGGACCGATTTTGACGTGGCCATCGCGCATCCGCGGACGATGGGCAAGGTCGGTAAACTCGGCCGCGTCCTGGGTCCGCAGGGCAAGATGCCGACGCCCAAGAGCGGAACCGTAACGGCGGAGATCGGCCAGGCAGTGCGTGAGTTTGCCGCAGGCAAGATTGAATTTCGCAACGATGCCGGCGGCAATGTCCACGCGATCGTCGGCAAGGCCAGCTTTGCAGAGGCAGATCTCGAAGAAAACATCAATGCCTTCATCGGCCAGATTCGGCGGATGAAGCCGGCCAGCAGCAAGGGCCTTTACGTACGAAAAGTCTGCATCAGCGGCACGATGTCGCCGGGCATCGAATTGGATGTGGCACAAGCATAACGCGGCTGAACGTAGCAAACCAACGAAGCGAAAACTGGCCAAGCGCCACGGAGCCTGATCGCGAATGAGGTCGTTATGAGTCGTGAAATTAAAGACATGATCTGCGAGCATTTGAAGGACACCTACGCCAAGCTCGACAGCGTGATGGTGGTCAATGTCCACAAACTCAAGGGCACAGAGGTCAACGCCGTCCGCGGCGCCCTAAAGAAGAAGAATATCGACCTGCACGTCGTCAAGAATCGCTTTGCAAGGCGAGTGCTCATGGGCACAGCGATCGAACCGATCGGCGCTGTCCTGACGGGTCCGTGCGCCTTTGTCACGGGTGGCGCGAGCCCGGTTGATACCGCCAAGGAACTGCTCAACCTGGTCAAGGACTACCCGGCCCTGGAGCTGGGCCGCGGTGTCGTTGAGGGCGAATCGGAAGCGATCAGTATCGAGGAAATCTCAAAGCGGCGCAGCAAGGCCGAGCTTCATGGCGACATCATCGCACTGGCCATCTCACCGGGACGCCGCATCGCGGGCTGCCTGAACGTCGGCGGGAAGATCGCCGGCTGCATCAAGGCCATCGTGGACAAGCTGGAAAAAGGCGAGGTGATCGCGAAGGTCGCTTAGCGGAGAATATGAGGATTACAAAGTCGGAAACCTACACCGCTCCCGACAGCCCCGCATGAGAGTCTGCAGAGAACGCTGATGCATTCGGCGACTTTGCAGTCGGGTTAAATGAGGTCAACGGGACCTCGGCCATCGGGAGGGTGAAACCAGGTCGCGAGTACGCATGTAAAAGCGGGCGGCGACCGAAGATCGAGAGGAGTTTGAGTACATCATGGCAGAAGCACCTGCGAAGGAATTCAGCGCGGCGGTCAAGGACATCGGCGACAAGATCGTTGGTCTGTCGGTCAAGGATGCCCAGTCGCTGGCGGACTATCTCAAGGACACTTACGGCATCGAGCCGGCCGGCGGCGGCGCAGTGATGATGGCCGGACCGATGGCCGGTGGTGGCGGCGCGGCGGCAGAGGCCGACGAAGCCCCGACAGTCTTCGACGTGATTTTGGCCGACTCCGGGGCGAACAAAATCAACGTGATCAAGGTCGTCCGGGCAGCGACAAATCTGGGCCTCAAGGAGGCCAAGGACATGGTCGATGCCACGCCCAAGGCGGTCAAAGAGGGCATCTCCAAGGAAGACGCCGAGAAGCTCAAGAAGGAGCTGGAAGAGGCCGGAGCGAAGGTGGAGCTCAAGGGCAAGGCGTAAGAAGGAGCGGTCCTTATTATCCCTGTGACATTCAGAACCTCGCGTCGCGTGCAGCGTCGCGAGGTTTTCTTTTGCGCTGTGAAAATGCTCTCGTCGGACCTGCCACAGCCCAGAGAAGTCATGTTCGGATGACGGGCCCTGCGAAGCCCCGAGAATGCGCGAAGGGCCGCGTCATCCGAAGGTAAAAGCGCAAGAAGCAAAGAGGGACCGTCAGAGAATTTCTGCGGCTTATGCCGGGCAGTATCTCCGCGAAGTGACAAGACTTACGGGCTCACCGGCTCCTTGACCATTGAGTTGGATCGCGAGAGTGCCCGAATCTCACGCGGCGGCATGGCCCAGGGCTGCCGGGAGAGCAGCTTGATCCGCATGATGTTGAGGGCAGCCTCGAGCTGCGGGTCAACGTCGGGATTCTCATCCAACGGCAGCGGCTCATCGGGCTGGCTTGTCGGACGGCGTTCGAGGACTTCCTTGGGAATCTCCCCGCCATCCTTGCCCTTGAGCAGGTCTCGCTCGCGACGCAGGCGAAGGATCTTGCTCTGCTCCTGTGGGATGACCTTGACCACTACATGCGGCTCGACCCCCCACTGATCGGCCCCGGTGCGCTTGTGGAGGCAGTACCAGGGCTCCTCCGGGAGATCGGCGTCGTAAACGTAGTAATAGGCCGTCGTCAGCTTCAGATACGCGCGGTTGTCGGCTATGGGAATCAGATTCTGCACGCTGCCCTTGCCAAAAGTACGGGTGCCGATGATGCAGGCCTCCTTGAGGCCGGCAACGGCGCCGGCCACGATCTCGCTGGCGCTGGCACTGTACTCGTTGACGAGAACAATCAGCGGCATTCCGCCGAACTTGTGGTCGTTCTTTGAGGTGATTTCCATGTTCTGCTGACGGCTGCGACCCTTGGTCTTGACGATGGGCTCGTCTCGACCCAGAAAGAGTTCCGACATCTTGACGGCGCTGGTCAGCAGGCCGCCGGGATTGAACCGCAGATCGAGAATCATTCCCTGGGCGCCTTCCGATCGAAGCTGCTCGATGGCACGCTCCAGGTCGGTCACCGTCTTTTCCATGAAGCCGCTGACGCGGACGTAGCCGATCCGGGCATCCGGTTCAATCATGTAATCCCAGCCGGTCGGCCGTGTGTCATCGCGCCGGTGACCGCGAACGGTACGCAGTTTGATCTGTTCGCGAACGAGCGAGTAGTCCCTGACTTCCTGTGTCACGCCGTCTTCGATGGTCAGCGTCACCCGGGTACCTGCCTCGCCAGTGATTTCGCTAACCGCCTGGGTGATGGTCATGTCTTTGGTGCTCTTGCCATCGACCGCAATGATGAAATCACCCGGTTTGATGCCGGCCTTGTAGGCGGGCGAGTCTTCCAGCGGGGTCTCGACACGGATGAACTTGCCGATGTCCTGCGTGATCTGAATGCCCACGCCGACGAACTCACCCCGGGTGTGTTTGTTGAACTCTTCAACCTCGGCCGGCCAGATCACGGAGGTGAACTCATCGAGCGGATCCAGCATACCGGTTACGAACTCATCGACCAGGACGGCCTCGGGAAGGTTCAGGCCGCTCTCCTTATTGGCGACGAGCACACGGTTAAAGACGGCAGCGACGTCGCGGGCACGAAGGGCGGGGCGATTATCAACCCGCGTGCGACGGAGCCCGTTGAGGCGGGTCACGAAATGGCTGACAACGTCCTTGTCGGAGAGCGTTGAAAAGGTGCGCGACAGTGACTCGGCCTGAGCGAGGATGATTAGCTGATCGATGCCTTCGAGGCAGAGTTTCTTGAGGTCCGTCTCTTCGACATAATCCTCTTCGATGCGATCGAGGATCTGTGGAATGGCCGCAGCCGTTACTTCGCGCAGGTTCTTTCGCCACTGCGTCTTCGGCCCATAGATAAACTCCAGATGGGCCCGCTTGGCGAGAAATCGATGATTTTCCTTGTAGGTTGCGTCGTTAGGGAAGATTTCCTTGAGGAAGCCGTTGAGCGCCAGCGCGTCCGACCATTCATTCTTTGACTTGCGGCGATCGATCTCCTCGAGGACGTGGTCCACGATTTCCTTGAGCCAGGGCTCGCGCTGAAAGGCCTCCTCGTCAGCGGCATTCATCTTCGCGCCCAGGCAATAATTCAGAGCACGGCTCCACTTGTAACCACTCTCGTCCTCCGCTGATCGCGGCTCCTTGGGGCTATCGCTTTCTTCGCCGGGTTTTGCTGCCTCGTCATCGTCACCGGAGACGGTCAACTCAGCATCGCGGTCCGCATTATCCGAATTGGAATCCGCCGGCGGATCGAGCCCTGCGGCGATGGCGGAATCGTAAGCGCGGGCCTCTTCCGCCGTTTTCAGTGCTTTGTTGACATAGTACTCGTACGTGCGTTCGCGAAGACGCTCGCGACTGGCCTCCAACTCCTGTGCCTTGCGAAGCCAGGCGATGACGGTATCGATCTCGTCATTGCCCGGCTCGAACTGCTTGATTTTCTCGAGTGTGGGCAGGGCATTGGCAAAGTCGCCGGAGAGAACCTGATCCGATCCCCGCAGCCAGAGCTCACGAGCCCGGGCCGATGCAAGCTGCGGTTCCTTGATCTCCGCCCAAAGGAGGCACGGAGCTGACAGCAGGGCGAGCAAACCAGCCAGCACGAGGACATGACGCCTTATCGGCATGAAGCGATCCATGAAAGCTCCCTCTTGCGATTCCGGTGACTCGCCTAACCGTCGTCCAGCTGAGGCGGCTTCCAGAACTAAAAAGTCCCTCGAGCGCAGGTCGCGTTCTGGGACGCTTGCGAAGTTCGTCGGATAACCGTGCGACACCGGCCGGACTGCGATGCTTCCGACGTACGGAAGCGGCCATCCCTAGCGGCCTCGGCGTGGAACGATCCTCCTGGCGGCCAGCCCCCTGCTATAGAACGACGAGGCATCCGGCCGGTTCACTGTCGTTTAATTATATGTTTCCCGCAAAGTGATCATCAAGAAACCACCAGACGGGCCTTTCTATGGGAACATCGGCCGCATCCGGAGGACCGCTGCACGGCCGAGTGCGGGTTTTAAGACGGTGGGCCTCGACCTTGCCCCTTGCGGCTCATTTGCCGGCCATGGCATCTTCAATTCGTTCGTAAACCTGAAAAAGATTGGTCAGCCGGGTCAGTTCCAAAAGCTGGCGGATCGGTGAGGCAGGTGCGACCAGGCGGAGTTCCCCGCTTTGTCGGCGGGCACGCAGGTGGCCGGAGACTATCCCGCCCAGACCGGTGGATTCGATGAAAGTAAGCCCGCTGATGTCGACCACCAGCATCGGCTGGGGCCGGGAAGCCAGTTCAACGAGGCGCTCGCCGACGGCGTCGGCAACGTCCATGGTGCAGGCCCCGAACAGCTTGACGACGGAGGCATCTCCGACCTGTTCGACGGAAATGGAAAAAGGTGCCCGCGTCGTGCCGGCGCCAGACGCTTCGGGATGCTGCGAGGGAGTCATTTCATCTGCCTCACCTTCACCATTCGAACGGAGTTTCCGAGGCCGTTGTAAACCACTTCATCCAGATAGGCGCGCATGAGCATGATGCCGCGGCCATGCGGTCGATCGATGTAGCCCGGCTGCGTGGGATCGGGCACTTCTTCCGGGCAGAATCCTTCGCCCTCGTCAGAGACTTCGATCTCGACTTTCTCGGCGGTGACGCGGAATCGAACACGGATGTGCTTGGATGGATCGCACTTGTTGCCGTGACGAAAGGCGTTGGTGATGGCTTCTTCCAGCGCCAGCTTGATGGCGAAAGCGGCGTTCTCCCCGTAGCCGTGCTCGGCCAGCTCACGCAGGATGACCTCCTCCGGCTTCTTCGCGGCCGACAGGTCATTCTCGACGATGATTTGCTCGAAATCCTTCAAATCCTTCGTCCCCGCGGAACGTGATCGCCCGGAAACGGGCACTCCATTGCCGCTGACCCGACCGCTGCGACCTGCTGCCAGATGATGCGCGGCCGGCTCGATCATGCCTCCTGAAAACTGGCTCGTGCCTTTTCCTGCGAGGGATGGATGTCAAAAATCTTGTTGAGCCGAGTGATCTTGAAGACCTCGAAGATCTGCGGGTTGATGTCGCTGAGCTTGAGCCGACCTTTCTTTTCTTCCACCTTCTTCTTGAGGGTGATGAGCATGCCAAGGGCGGCGCTGGACAGATGTTCCACATTCTTGAAGGACAGCAGCAGATTGCCCACCGAACCCTTCTCCACGATCTTGCCGAGTTCTTCCTGGATCTCGTGGATGCAGAGCTCGTCGAGAATCTTGCGATCCGAAAACTCGACGAGGGAGACACCCCCGAGATCGCTTACTTTCAGTCGCGTCGCCTGTTCCGCCATCACGTCTTCTCCGAAACCCCCGGTCGGCTGACTCGAATACCTGCAAAACGGATTTTAGCTGGGGCAGCGGCCATCGCCAAGTGCCTGTTCTCCCACCCTGCCAAACGTACGATCCGTCGAGAGGGATGGAGCATTTATGCATATCCAGCCCGCGAATGGTCGCCATGCCTCCGCGGCATCCTGCTTGCGGGCAGAGCCGTCGAGGAAGTAATCGTCGATCGACGACGGAACGCCCCCCGATTCTGCCGATTGCGTCTGGTTGTGCGTGTGTCCGCCTTCCCTGACAATCGAAGTTTCAACATCGCGCCCAGGGAGCCGCGAGCTCACTTCGGCACGAACTTGATACCAAAATACAACGATCCCAGGAGGTTGAGGATATGCACAAAATGATGCGTCGACGAATGCGATTCTGGATTCTGCTGACCGTCTGGACGATGGCCCTTGGCAGCGGCACGACAGTATCTGCCCGCGCCGATCAGGTCCTGACTCCGCGAGAAGTAGCCCGGCTGAAATCTGCCGCGTCGCCGGTCATTTCCCCGGACGGTAAGCGCGTCGCGTACCTGCAAGTGGTTCAACGCGACCCCTACGCAGACCCGGATCAGGGCGACGTCAAGTTCGAGGACGGCCCGTCGTACATGGAGCTTTTCGTCATCGATCTGCCGAATGGCGAGCCGCGGCCGTTCATCACCGGGCAGGTCTCGATCGGTGGGCTTTCGTGGTCGCCTGACAGCCGGGCAATTCTCTTCCTGGATAAGCGTGGGAAAGACGAAAATAAATGCCTTTACCGCATCCCGATAGATGGCGGGGAGGCACGGCGCGTGCTTTCTCACGAGGCGGATGTCATCTCCTACTCGCTGAGTCCGGATGGTGCCCGCGTGGCATTCCGCGCCGAAGCGAAGAAACCCAAAGAGAAGAAAGAACTTCTCGATAAGGGGTTCAAGGCAGAGGTCTACGAAGAGGATCTGTCGCCGATTCACGTGTGGGTAGCTCCGCTGGATGACCCGGCACAGAAGCCGCGAAAGCTGCCGCTCGAAGGATCGGCGGTCTCGCTGCAGTGGAGCCCTGCCGCGGCGCAGTTAGCCGTCGCCCTGGCACCCACGCCCCTGATTGATGACATCTACATGCAATCTCGTGTCCACGTGGTGGACGCAGACAGCGGCGATGTCATTTGCAAGCTCGACAATCCCGGCAAGCTCGGACCGATCGCATGGTCACCGGATGGCCGACTTCTGGCGATGATCTCTGCCGAAGACATTCACGATCCGTCGGAAGGTCGCCTGATGGTCGCCCCCGCGACCGGCGGACCGCTCAAGGACGTGCTGCCGAACTACCTCGGTCACGTCAATGCGATTGCCTGGCAGGATCGCGACACAATCATGTACCTCGGAGATGAGGGTGTTGCCACGACTTTCGGCAAGGTTCGGGCTGACGGATCACAGCAGAAGGTGCTCGTCGGCCGCGGCGACCTGATGCTGACCGGGTTTTCACTTTCGCGCGACGGCCTGAAGGGCGCGTTTGTCGCTGACAGTGCCATCCATCCTTCCGAAATCTATCTGATTGAGCACGAGAATCTGACGCCCCGTCGGCTGACAGATAGCAATCCGCAGTTGTCAGACTTCCGCATGGCACGGCAGGAAGTGGTGACCTACAAGGCGCGCGACGGTCTTGAGCTGGAGGGAATCCTCATTCGCCCGCTCGATGAGGAGCCCGGACATCGCTACCCGCTGATTCTCTACGTGCACGGTGGACCGGAGGCCCACGAGCGCAACGGCTGGCTCACCAATTATGGTCGGCCAGGGCAGGTCGCCGCGGCGCGCGGCTTCGCCGTTTTTTATCCGAACTACCGCGGGAGCACCGGTCGCGGTGTCGCTTTTTCAAAACTGGGACAAGGTGACGAAGCGGGCAAGGAATTCGACGATTTGGTCGACGCGATCTCTCATTTTGCGGAGAACGGTCTGGTGGACAAGAAACGCGTCGGCATCACCGGCGGTTCCTACGGTGGCTATGCCTCGGCCTGGGGCGCGACAGCGCTGAGCGAGCATTTTGCCGCCAGCGTGATGTTCGTGGGCATCAGCAATGCCATTTCCAAGAAAGGGACCACAGACATCCCCAATGAAGACTACCTTGTACACACGCGCAGTCGAATGTGGGATGACAAGTGGCAATTCTATCTCGAGAGAAGTCCGATCTATCATGTGAAGAAAGCCCGAACTCCGATCCTCATTCTTCACGGGAAGGACGATCCGCGCGTGCATCCCAGCCAGAGCATGGAACTTTACCGCCACCTTAAAACGATTGGCGAGGTACCAGTGCGTCTCGTTTGGTACCCCGGCGAGGGACACGGCAACCGCCGCGCCGCGGCACGTCTCGATTACAACCTGCGCATGATGCAGTGGCTGGAGCACTATCTGATCGGTCCCGGCGGTGATCCGCCTCCGATGGAACTGGAGTACGGCTTCGAGAAGCCGGCGCCGAAGACGACCGATCCCTCGCCGGACAAAGACAAGGACGAGGAAGAGCCGGCATGACCGCACGTTCTCGGGCAGTCTGGATACTTGTACTCCTGCTGATCGTGGTTGCAGATGCCGGCGGCTGCGCATCGGTGCAGACGGAGATCAGCAGCTTCGTCGATCCAGATTTCGCGGGCCGCAGCTTCGAACAGATACTGGTTGCTTCCAGGTATGACGATCTGGGCATGCGTTCCGCGACGGAGATCTCCTTCTGTGAGGAACTGACTCGCACCGAAGCGGCAGCCATACCTTCGCTGCATGTACTTCTGCCCACGCGCGAGTGGAAGGACGAAGAAATCTTCCCCATGATGTCCGAGCGCGGGATCGACGCCGTCCTGATCATCACGCAGACCGATGCATACACGGACCGCGAATACGTACCAGAGCGAATCGACGTGCAGACGGATGAATACCTGACGGCCCGCAGCCTTCGTCCCTATCGAGGTTGGCGGGATGGTCGTGTGCGGACCTACACGCGGGCCACGCGTAGCGGCGGCTACTACGTCGATCTGCCGCGCGTTCGCCACCGCATCCAACTCTATGATGTGTCGTCGCGCCGCATGGCCTGGTACGCCACCACGCTGACGGCGGGAGATTCGTCTGCTACGCCGGAGAAAATGATGCAATCACTGGCGCGCCAGACGGTCACGCGGCTCATGGCCGACGGACTGGTGCGCTGCGATCGTCCGGATGACTGGCGTGACGAAAACGGAAACCGTGACACCGGGGATGAGTCGTAGCATTTCTTCGGAGACGCGGATATACTCGCCGACGGCGATGGTTGCTCTTCTCACGCGCCAATCATGTTGACAGGAGTTCGAATGCCTCCCGCCACCAAGACTGCGACATCCAGCCGCCGCTTCATCGCGGACCTGCAACCCGGCGAGCAGATCGCCGACCAGGTCTTTATGATCGCGAAGAAAGACCTGCGTACCACGACCAACGGAGGATTGTACATTCACCTGGTGCTCGCTGATCGCACCGGCCAGTTGCTCGGTCGCATCTGGAGCGCCACGCAGCAGCAATACGAGACCATTCCCGAGGGAGGTTTTCTTCGCATTCGCGGGCGGACGGAGAGCTACAAGGGCTCGCTGCAATTTATCGTCGACGGGATGAAGCCGGCGCAGCCCGGTGAGTACGAACTGGGTGATTTCATCCCCCGCACGCCGTATGACGTGGACGAGATGTGGGAGCGGATGCTGGCGATCCTTCGCACCATCCGCAATCCGCACCTGCTGGGACTGATCAAGGCGTTCGTCAAAGATGAAGGCATCGCGGCGGGCTTCAAAAAGGCGCCGGCCGCCGTGGCGAATCATCATGCCTATCTCGGGGGCCTGCTCGAACACACATTGAGTCTGCTGGAACTGGCCGTTCGCATTTTCGGCCGCACGGATGAAAAAGACAGCTTCTATCCTGATGTAAGCCGCGATCTGGTGCTGGCGGGCCTCTTTCTGCACGACATCGGCAAGACCGTAGAGCTGACTTACGACACAAACTTCACTTATACGACAAACGGCCAGCTTGTTGGTCACATTGCCCAGGCCGCCATCTGGATCGATCGCAAAGTGGCCGAAGTGGAAGAAGAGACCGGTCAGCCCTTTCCACGTGATCTGCAGGATGTGCTCACGCACATCGTACTCTCACACCACGGACAATATGAATTCGGCGCACCCAAGCTGCCCTCCTGCCCCGAAGCGATCGTGATTCATTACCTGGACAATATCGACGCCAAGCTGCACATGGCGCTTTCCGCCATTCGTGATGCGCGGAATGCCGAGAGCGACTGGACCGAATGGGTCAAGGCGCTGGAAACGCGGATCTACAAGAAAAACGTTGTCGCGGAGACCCGCGCCCCGTCTGAAAAGCAGCATCCCTGATGCCATACCAACTGTTTTGATGCATTCCATATCGAAAACCGGGCCGAATGGTACAAACGCTACCTGAAACGAACAAGAATTGTAAAGATTGCTGACCTGCCGCGTTACCAATTCGAATCACTAATTTCAAGTGCACCTGTATTGCGTACCACATTGCGACTCGCGACTCGCCTGAGAAATAAGCTCCGGATTATTTTGAAAAAATCGCCCTTAACAATGTCTGGCATTGCGACTATGGTATTGTCACATTCGAGTAGGAAAGGGGGCGGAACATAGAAAGGCAGACATCATGAGAAACGGTACCGTCGATCAACTTCAGGAACTCATTCGCAAGCTTGCTTCCGAACGACAGCAGCATCTCGATGCTGTTGCCCGGATTGAGCAGGCCTTCGATGACCTCGGCATCACCCCGCCCGCCGGCAAGCGCCGCGGTCGCCCGCGAAAAGCAGGCGGCGCGCTTCGTCGCCGGCCCGGCCGACGCGTGAAGCGAGGCCGCCCCGGGCGCCCGGGTCGCCCCGGCCGCCGCACCCGCAAGCGCTACGCTGTCAGCGGGACGCAGTCGATTCTCGACTTCGTCAAGAAGGCCGGCGCCAAGGGCGCGAGTGGCGCTGACATTGCCAGTCTCTGGAAGCGGCAGGGACGCAGGGGCAGCAGCTACAACATTCTCAATGCCATGCTCAAAAAGGGTATGATCAAGCGCAAGAAGAGCAAGGGCGAGCGCGGCAGCACCTACCACGCTGCCTGAACGACCGCATACACTGCTGTCCACAACGAGCCGGGCGCCGAAAGGTGTCCCGGCTCTTTTCTTGTCTGATTACAGTCGAAGAATTGTCTGGATAAAGAAGCGGTCACTGTCCGGTGAGTCGCCCGTATTGCGGACAAACGCGCCTGGCATGAAGTGGGAGTAACCCACTTCGATCGAGAAGAACTGCGTAACGCGGTGGCGCAACAAAAGATCGATTTGCTGCCCGATGAAACGACCGCTCTGGCCTGTTGGATCGATTCGATTGCCGCGAACCCATGCATCCTTGCTGCTGGCCAGCCAGTTCGTTCGGTAAATGGCGCTGAATTGCGTGGCCTCGTCCGGTTCAAGTCTCAGCTCCAGACAGGGCTGGATAAGGTTCTGAAAGGTAAAGTAATCTGTGTAGCCATAGAGTCCATTGGATGTGCCGAAAAGTCGATCGAACCGGCCGGCAACGTCGTCAGTCGGGTTTCGATCTCCGGAGGCATAGTTGAGCCAGGCGGCAATGCGCGGCTCCCAAGGATAATCAATCGTATAACCCAGTTCCACGTGGGTCGCCACGCTTTGCTCGGTGATCCCGCGACTCTTGCCGCATTGATAGGTGCCGCTCACGTCATAATCAAACCCCGACTTGAACAGGTCGCCGTATGCCCGCATGCCCAGCACGTGTAATTCCGTGTCTCGCGCCTTCCATCCCTGGCGATCCTCGTCAAGAATAAAGTAGTACGGCTCTAGAGTGACGACCGGCATCCAGCCGCGCCAGGCGCCGACCAAGCCGTAGAACCATCGCGTTTCATCCGGGCGATCCAACTGCCGGGGCCGAATCTCAACCGGCTGAACGGCAAAGACTTCCATCTCCCATCTTGAATCCATATCACCCAGATGCAGGCGGAATCCGTCAAACGCATTGGTCGTGTTGCGAAAGCCATTTCGAGTGCGCAACCTGCGATCCACGTAATCGATGGCCAGTCGGCCGGCCTGCAGACTCAGCGGCTGCCCGGGCCCGAGCAGGTCTTTGAAATACAACTCCGCGAAGGCCTGGAGAAAGTCATTCTCATTCTGTTCCGTCGTGACATCCTGCACGATGGAATCGAACGACCGGGAATCCTGGAACTCCACGCCGAATCGCAACGGGTCGATGATCTCGCGAATGCCCAAGTAGGCGCGGGAGCGCATCAGGAAGGCATGGTTGCGCTCGAAGTCGTAGAGATAGCTATCGTCGAACAGGTCGAACCTGGTCCGCTGCTCCATTCCAAACAGCACCCAGGAGGGCAACGAAACGCCGTCCTGATTCCAACGGCTCAGCGGATGCGCATAATCGACCGGTTCGCGAATCCGGTTGGCGGACGCGGCCTTCGAGGGACGATACCAGGACGAGACAGGAGTCAGGGCGGGCTGGGTTGTCGCGAACTGGGTAGCAGGAGCGTCATCATTGGTCGAAGCATTCAGCGATTCGTTCGTGGCCGATGCCGGATCCTCGTTGTGCGCCTGCTGGTCGTCCGGCGTGATGGTTGCGGTTGCGGATGCCGTATCATCCACCCGGCGGCTTGAGGCCACCGTGGGCCCACATGCATAACTCCGATCAGTGGGAGTGCAAGCCAGCAGCAGGAAGCAGCTAAGGCCTGCCAGCGCTTCAGACTTCCTGCTTGCTGATCGATTTTGCACAGATCCCTGGCACCTGTTCAACCACGTCGGACTGCGCCGCAGAGGCCAAGGCCTGCTGAACCGACCATGCCGGCGATGTGCTGGCAAGCTGTCAGCCGGCTGTCGCCAGTGCTGCATCAACCGTCTGATGCATCTCAAAGAACTTGTCCAGACGCGTCGTCGCGAGCACGTCTTTGACGAAGGGGCTCACGTTGACCAGCAGCAATCTCGCCCCCTGTGTATTGGCAAGGGCTGTCAGTCGCACCAGGTCACCCAAACCGGCAGAACTGATATAATTGACCTCACTCATCTCCAGCACGACAAAGGCGCCACTCTCGTCGATAAGCTTGGTGACCGGGTCCACCCAGGAGCGCTCGTCGCCTCCGGTCATGGACCCACTCAGGGAGACGATCTTCGCTGAACCACGCGCTTCTACATGTACCTTCATGGGTGCCTCATTTCCATCAACGCGATCAAACCCGGACCTGTTCACCGACCCTCACTGGCGGTTTTCATCGGCCTCGCGGTCCGCTCGCCTTTCCGTTTCCTTTTGCTGTTTGCTCAGCTCGAGGGTGCGCCGACCATCGGCCCAGCCGCGATCGTAGCCATCCGCATATTCCTTTTCCTTCATCCATAACCACATCCAACCGGCATGATCATCGAAGAGCGACTCCTTGGCTTCACGCATGCCGTCGCGATACCCCCGGCTGTACTCACCGGAGGAAAAGTGCATCGTACGGCTTTCCTCATCCTTGCCTAGTTCTGAGCACGATGGAACACTCACAAGAAGCAACCCCCCTAGAATCACCCGGAGAAGCCGACAAGCGATGTCGCAGAGACCGCCACGGCCGGCAACTCGGCTCTGATTTCCATCGACGGCCATCCGTCGCTGCCTCCGATGATTGCAAGGGCCACATGCTAAACGAAGGCCGACCAGCAGGCGAATCCGCATCGGAACCAACTCAAGTTTTCTTCGGAGGCCTGCGATAGACCCCCCGCTCGCAGGAAACGACAAAGGTTTCTGCCGTGGTCTTAAGCTGCTCCCACTGCTGCCGGATTCGGTCGGCCTCGTCGGCCTCGATATGACCATCATCGGCCACCGCCTGGCTGACTTCGTTCAACAACTCGCTGAAGGCACGGACCAGATGCTGGGTCGATTGCAGAAGGTCGGTGTTGATGTTGTCGCAGGCGGCTTCCGGATTGTGGACAAAGAACCCCCCCGCTTCGTGGCAGAGCCAGCTCACCACCGGAATATGCCCGGTGACGCGGACGATCTCGCGCAACCGGTCAAGCGGGTTTCGAGTGCCACTGGCGTCAGGATCATCCGCCTCGGATTCTTCGCACCACTTATAGATCAGGGCCGGGCTCAGCCGCAGCTCGGCCGCCAGTGCCTTGACACCGACGCGATCGGCTGCGTCTCGCAAGACTTCGTGTGATTCCATGACCACGCACTCCGCGCCGGGCCACTGACAGGATCAGAATCGCTATCGCTCGCTGCAAGTCCGACACCGGCGGTACGGCGGCATTATAATGCCGATGCCGAGGGATCACAGTCTTGAGTACGCCTTGCGGACATCCCGCGTTTCAGACCCAGACGATCATCCGCTCCCTGCTGGATACCGCCGGAATTTCGCCAAGAAAGCGCTTCGGCCAGCACTTCCTGATCGACGCCAACCTGATGGGACGACTACTCGATGCCGCCGACATCAGCACCGACGACTGCATCCTCGAAGTGGGCACCGGTACCGCCTGCCTGACAACGCAGCTTGCTGCGCGAGCCGCCAGCGTTGTCACTGTTGAGATTGACGCCCGGATCGCGGCCATCGCTCAAAGCGTGCTGGCAGGTTCGGCCAACGTCACTTTGCTTCTGGGTGACGCCCTTGAACGAAAATCGGCAATCTCGCCGCAGGTGCTTGACACGGTCCGATCGAAGGTCAGCCGTGCACGCGGCGAACTAAAACTGGTGGCCAATCTGCCTTATGACATCGCTACGAGTCTGGTGATTGATCTGCTGCTGACGGACCTGCCCTTTCGGCGCCTGTGTTTCACGGTGCAGACCGAAGTTGCGGAGCGGTTTCTGGCCCGCCATGACAGCGATGCGTACGGCGCAGTCGCGATCATCGCCCAATCACTGGCCCGAGGCCGACGAATCTGCCGTGTACCACCGGAGGCCTTCTGGCCGCGGCCGAAGGTCGATTCCACGATGCTTCGGCTCGATCCCCTACCGGAAGCAGAGCGAGCTGTGAAAGATGCAGTGGATTTCGCCCGGTTCGTCCGTCAGTTCTTCCTGCACCGGCGCAAGACCCTGTCACACCTCGTGCGCAGTCTGCCGTCTGCCGAAACTGCACTTCGCGCGCTTGCAGAATTAGGGATCGACCCTCGCAGCAGACCGGAGCAGTTAACCGTGGAAAACTGGCAGCATTTTCATAGACGACTCCAATGACGAACGGCCGTCCGACTGCTATACTTCGCGTTACCTGTGAGCGATGAATGACCACCGGTTCGCACCGTGAGGATCGACATGCCCGACAGCAAGACGCGCTATCGCACAATGACCAATACGCATCTGGTCAAAGGCGAGGACCTCAACCATCATCAAACGCTCTACGGCGGACGCTGCGTGGAATGGTGCGTTCACATGGCCTATGTTGCCGCCCAGAGTTGCTTCGACACGCCGCGACCGCTGGTCTTCATGTCGATTCGCTCGCTCTCGATGCGTACGCCCGCCCGATTGGGCGATCTCGTCGAGTTCGCCGCTCGGGTGGATTACGTCGGCGAGTCCACCATCGGTGTACGGGTGGACGCTCGTAAGGTACAGCCGCGGGAGGATCGAAAGCCAGTAGTGACCGGCACTTTTCTTTTCTGCACCGTTGACGAAGAGGGGCGCGCAGTGCCGCACAACCTGCCGCAGGTGGAAGATGTGACCAACGGCACCCGAAACCGCTGGAAGCGCGCCGAAGAAGAGTTCCTCACTGCAACGACCTGACCACGGCGCGAAATGCGAGAGCCGCCGTGTCGCCATGAATCTCGATGACACCATCGTAGCCGTCAGCTCTCCGCCCGGTGCGGCGGTTCGGGGGATTGTTCGCCTCTCCGGTCCTTCCGCGATCGACATTGCACAAACAATCTTCACCGCAGCAGATGGGACGCTGCTTAGCGATGCATCGTGGAATTCTCGCTTTGAAGGCCGCGTTCGCCTGGAAGACCACCTCCTGCCTGCGTGTGCATGTGTTTTTCGATCGCCTCATAGCTACACGCGTCAGCACCTGGTCGAACTGCACCTGCTCGGCTCACCGATCGTCCTCAGCATGGTGGTTGAGGCCTGTCTGGCGAGCGGTGCCCGCCGAGCCGAACCGGGCGAGTTCTCTGCTCGGGCGTACCTCAATGGGGCGATGGACCTCTCGCAAGTGCACGGAATCGCCGGCATGATCGCGGCCAGATCCGACCTTCAGCTTCGCGCCGCGGCGCGGCTCCTCCACGGCCATCTGGCGGAAACAGCCGGCCGGGCGCGCGGGGAGCTGGCTGATCTTCTCTCGCTTGTCGAAGGCGCGCTCGACTTCGCTGACGAGCCCATCGAGTTCATCCGCCCTGAAGAATTGCGCGATCGGCTACTGACCGTTCGCAACGAGTTGGAGAATACGACGGCTGCGGGGTTGCGTGCAGAACGATGGAATGAGCTGCCGCGCGTGCTGCTCACCGGCCGCCCGAACGCCGGCAAGTCGAGTCTCTTCAATCGCCTGACCGGCATGGATCGCGCCATCTGCACTCCGATTGCAGGCACTACTCGGGATGTGCTTTCCGCACCCCTGGCGCTGGGCGATCTCGAATGTCTGCTCGTTGATACAGCCGGACTCGATGCGCCGACCGACGAACTGGACGCCGCCGCGCAGGCCGCCGCGCGCCGGGAAATGGAAGCCGCGGACCTGATCCTGCATGTCCTTGATCCTATTTCGCAGAATTCAAGCGTTCCTACGGCCGACCTGGATTTTGGAGCTGAGCCGACAAGCTCTCAAGCCGCCGTTATTCGGGTCATCAGCAAGTGCGATTTACTGCCCGTCGCGAATCGAGAGGAAATGCGCCGTCGTTGCGTAAGAGGTGATGAGAGCGCGGCCTGCTTCGTGAGTGCTTCCACGGGTGAGGGCTGCGAGGCGTTGACTGTGGCCATCCGGGCTGCTCTGAGCGACCGCAACATCGACCATCGTGATGACACCATCGCCCTTTTGACCGAGCATCGCGACGCATTGGCTGAATCGATTGAGGCAATTGAGCGCGCGATTCGGATATCCGACCGTCAGGCGGATTCATTGGCCGATGCAGAACTGGTGGCGACGGAACTGCACACAGCCGCCGCAGCGCTCGGCAAGCTGATCGGTCAGGAAGACACCGAAGCCCTTCTGGGTCGGATCTTTGCCCGGTTCTGTGTCGGCAAGTAGGTTAGCGGTGCCCCGAGACGGGCGCGAGCAGATCGGTTAGCATCTTCCGCCCCAGGAGGCAGAATGGAACTCGACGGCATTTTTCTCGATTTTTACGGCACACTCACCTCCGGCGATCGCGCTGCGGTGGAGTCAGTCTGCGAACGTATCGTCCGCGAGAACGGCGTCGCGATCTCGCCCTACGAATTGAGCGTTACCTGGGGAGAGCGATTCTTCCATGCGCTGGACTTCGCGAGCGGCGAAAGCTTCAAGACGCTCTTCGAAGTCGAGGTGCAGACCCTGCGCGACACCATGGGCGAACTCGGAGTGCGCGTAGATGCAGAGAAGTATGCCCGGCAGCTCAAGGACTATTGGGAGCATCCTCCGATGCAGCCCGAAGTTGCGGAGTTCCTCAAGAAAATCCGTTACCCGATCTGCATCGTGTCGAACGCCGATCGCGCCGACATCGATCGGGCGCTGGAGCGGGCTTGCATTCGCGTCGATCACATTGTGACATCAGAGGAGGCGCGCTCCTACAAGCCCGACCGCCAGATCTTCGAGATGGCACTGCGTCAGACCGGATGGCGGCGCGACCGGATTATCCATGTCGGCGATTCGCTGCACAGCGATATCGGCGGAGCGATCCTCGCGGGCATCCGCAACGGGTGGCTTAACCGTGCCCATCGTATCCACGACATCGGCACTCACCAGCCGGACCACGAGTTCGAAGACCTGCTGGGCCTGCTGCGATGGACGCAGTCCCATCCGACGACCTGACGCGGTGCTTCAGCTATCGACGCTGCAGCTCGCGGCGCAGCGAATCCAGATTTAGCCGGGCCGGTTCGTGGCTTGGATCGACCTCCAGCGCCTTTTCATATTCGCGTATGGCCTCGTCGAATTTTCGTCGCAGCGCCAGGATATTCGCCAGGTTGACACGGGCATCGGGAAACCTGGGGTCAATTTCGATCGCCTTACGATATGAGGCGATGGCGTCATCCTTCAGCCCGAGCGCTTCCTGGGAAATCGCCATGTTGTAGTACGCATCCCGCAATTCGGGATCCAGCCCCAGCGCATAACGGAATTGTTCCATCGCAGCTTCGTGCTCCTTGCGCCGAGCCAGCATCACGCCGAGATTGACATTCGCCTTGGGATAGTCCTTGCGATGTTTCGTCGCTTCGCGAAAGGCCTCGTAAGCCTTCTCGTCCTGACCGCGTTGCACGTGGATGCGACCGAGTTCATACCAGGCCAGCGCGTTCGTCGGATCGTCCTTGATCGTCCATGCGTAGGCATCGAAGGCCTCATCGATGCGACCCAGTTCCTGATATGCATTGCCGAGGTTGAAGCGCGTCTTGGTGTGGTTCGAGTTGATGGCAAGCGATCGCTGAAACGCCTCGACCGCCGCCTTCGGCTGGTCGACTTTTGCCAAGGCGCAGCCGAGATTGTACTGCGCTGCATATGAATTCGGCTGGCAGGCCGTGCCATGTGTCCAGAGCGTTAGTTCATCGACCCAGTAGCCGCACTGTCGCCAGGTAAGGGCCGCGAAGATGGTACAGGACAGCAAGCCAACTCCGACCAGGCCGATCCCCGCGGCGCGGTGATCGGGCCGCGAAAGCCAGTTCGCAATCACGGCCGCCACCAGCAGAGAGATGCAGATCGCAGGAAGATAGCTGTATCTATCCGCTACTTCCTGCTGCCCGCTCTGAACAAAACCGAGGACCGGTGCGAGCAGGATTACATAGCAGCCAGTGGCAACAAAGAGTCCCGGCATGCGTCGGCGAAGCATGAGTACGATGATCGCTATCGTGGCGACGATCGTGGCGGCGATGTAATACTTCGGCTGTTGCCAGCTCGTGGGTAGCGGAAGTTCATAGAACGGCGCGAGGCAGACCGGCAACACCGTCTTGTGCAGATAGAAAACCAGGCCATAACATGCCTGAAAGACGCGTGCGGCTGGTCCGTGCAAATCCCATGCGATTAACGCGCCGGTCGCCGCCTGCGCTCTGGGGGCGATCAATGCGAAACAGACGGAGGCCGCGAGAAACGGCAGCTTCTCCAGCCAGACACGCCGCGCCGGCCCGCGAAACCAGCCACCGGCCGCCGCACCGAGCCGGCCGAGCGGGTACCAATCGAGAAACAGCAGGATGACCGGTAAGGTCACGGCCATCGCACGACTCAGCAACGAGAGGATAAACGCTACGAATGCCGCCGCGAGAAATCGCCTGCGCAGATCGGAAAGGGCAGCTTCATTTGCCCGCAGGTACAAGAGCACTGAGACCAGCATCCAGAAGCTGCTCAGGACATCTCGCCGCTCCGTCACCCAGGCCACCGACTCGACTCGCAAGGGGTGCACTGCAAAGAGCAGTGCTGCTACCAGTGCCGCCCAATTGATCGCCCACGCAGGCGGCCCTGCAACCGTCATTGTGTGAGGCGAAAGTCTCGCTCCGATGAGCACGAGCAATCGGGAAAGGATGGCGAACACCAGCGCCGCGTTCGCGGAATGCAGCAGAACGTTCGTCAGGTGATATCCACGGGGATTCATCCCCCAGACGGCATGATCGAAGGCAAGACTGAGCCAGGTCAGCGGTTGATAGTGGCCCATGAGGAACGTGGTAAACATCCATCGGATGTTCGACCAGCCCAGTCCGCGGAAGTGCTCGTTGGCGAGAATGATCTCTTCGTCGTCGTAGTTGAAGCCGCATTCCAGCGCCGGAAGAAAAACAAGAAATGACACGATCGCAACGACAAGCAAGCCGATCCACCAGCCGGTGGCGGGCGCAGCGGCGAACGCCGGCCCGAGTTCGCTGCGACTGGGGCGCTGCTTCCTCACGTCCGGGCCTCGGCAAGCAGTTCTCGGGTACGCGGGTCACGCGGTGACTTGAAGATCTGATCCGGCGAGCCGGACTCAATGACCTGACCGTCGGCCATGACATGCACGCGATGCGCCGAGCGGCGGACGAAACTCATCGCATGACTGACAACCAGCATGGTCTGCCCGGATGTAGACAGGTCAGCCATCACTGCCAACACCTCCGTCGTCATGCGCGGATCCAGCGCGCTGGTCGGTTCATCAAAGAGAATGACTTCGGGCTCATTGGCCAGCGCTCGTGCGATTGCCACGCGCTGTTGCTGTCCGCCGGAGAGCGTCGCCGGTCGTTTATCGATCTTGTCGGCAAGCCCAACCCGATCCAGCAGCATCCGTGCTTCGACGGCGGCCTGCTCCTTCGCTCGACCGAGCGCGTATTGCGGCCCGCACATAACGTTCTCAAGCACAGACAGATGTGGGAACAGATTGAACTGCTGGAAGACCATTCCGACGCGCTGCCGAAGTCGCTGGTGGAGCTCGTGCGATGCACCATTGTGACCGGGCGAAATGGCAAGATCGCTGACACGCACGCTGCCGGCGTCGAACGTCTCCAGTGCATTAATGCAGCGAAGCAGCGTGCTCTTGCCGCCGCCGGATGCACCGATGATCACGGCCGTCTCGCCGCGCTCTACTTCCAGTGAAGCCCCGCGCAGGACTGATAACGAGCCAAAGCTCTTGTGTACATTCTCGACTATTATCATTCTTTCGCTCTAGGCCGCGACCGGCATCCCCTCGCCGGCCAACCGCCGCTCCATTCGACGCGAGAACACCGAAAGGGGATAGCTCATCGCCAGATACAGCAGCGCCGTCATGCAGGCCACTTCCAGCACTGCGGTCGTGTTGTTCGCCAGCATATTGTACTGCTTTGTCAGCTCCACAACTGCAATCACGGAGCAGATCGACGTATCCTTGAACAGGGCGATGAAGTCGTTGGTCACCGGGGGGATGACGATCCGTACGGCCTGTGGAATGATCACCCGTCGCAGGGCTGTATTGCGCGACATGCCCAGGGCCAGCGCTGCTTCCATCTGTCCCCGCGGGATGGCTTGGAGACCCGCGCGATAGATCTCTGCTTCGTACGCAGAATAGTTAATGGCCAGGCCGGCAATCGCCGCGAAGATCGGGCTCAGGCCCACGCCCAGCATCTTGGGAAGGAGAAAGTACAGTACGTAGAGCTGCAACATGACCGGCGTGCCGCGCAGCACCTCGACGTATACAGTCAGGAATGGCCGGACCAAGGATGGACCGTACTCACGGCCCAGCGCCACGAACAAGCCCAGCACCATCGCCAGCGGCATCGCCGCGACGGAAATCAGTACGGTCAGCGCGGCGGCCTTGACCAGTGTCGGTCCGTAACGCTCGACCGCTTCCCATCCGCGTGCAGAGCTCGAAGTTGCTGCTTCCACGGCTGCTTCAGCCAGACCTTCCTGGGTGGCGTTCCAGAGACCGTACCGTTCGTACAGCTCTTTGAGTCGGCCATCCGCGAGAAGACGCTCGATGGCGTCATCCAGCGCCTCGGCAAGCCGAAGTTCGCCCTTGCGGACGTACATGACGTAGTAACCGCGGCCGACCGGTTCACCAACAAACTTAAGCCCGCGACCCTGGGGCAGATTTCGATAGAAGACGGCAATCGGCAGGTCCTGCAAAGTGGCATCGTGCAGGCCGCTGACAACTTGCTGCATTGCATTGACGTTGCCATCGTACTCGTATAGCTCGATGGACGATTGGCAGTGCTCGCGAAGATAACTATCCGGCGCTGAGCCGCCCAGCACACTGACTTTGTAGCGTACGCCCTGCGGCGGATGGCAAAGGTCCTCCATCGACGAAAAACGCGTCTCGTCCTGGCGGGCCAGCAGTTGCAGTTCGTAAATGTAATACGGCCGGGTGGCGGTCATTCGCTCGGCGCGACCGGGTGTCCACTCGTAGCCATTGAGCACGACGTGGATGGACTTGTTCTCGAGAAACTCCGGCAGCGTGACCCAGTCGGCCTGAAAGAAACGCGCACGAACACCCAATTCGGCCGCAAGCAGATCGGCCAGTTCGACTTCAAAACCCAGCAGCTTTGAAGGGTCGGCAGGATCCGGATAAACGTACGGACCGCCGCCTTCCTGATCGGCGCCCCAGATCAACTCACCACCGGTACGAAGATCGTCGAGCGCGTCGCCGTTCGCCGCTTGCGGCAGTACTGCAATAAGCAGCAACCACCCCAGGACGATTCGTCGATGCGATGATTTCAACGGTAATCTTCCACGATGTCCCAGAGCGACGGCAACTTCGTCGTCAGTCTTTCTTCGTGCTGGTCTTTTTGTCTCCGGAATCGCTGGCGGACGTCGTGGCGGACTTGGCGGCAGTTTCCGAAGGGGTGGGGTTGGCGGACTTCGTATCCGAGGCGGCGGCCTTGGGCTGGGTTTCAGACTTGGCCTTCGACTTGTAATTCTCGCTGCGGTAATCCGTCTGGTAAAACCCGGAGCCCTTGAACAGAACAGCGCCGCCGGTCCCAATCAACCTTCTCACGGGTCGTACTCCGCCGCAGGTGCTGCATTCGGCCTTCGTCAGCGGCCGGGCCTTAATCGACTGGTAGACATCCGTCGTCTTCCCGCAGGTTTTGCATTGGTATTCGTACGTGGGCATGTTACCGTCTCCTGCCGTCTGCGTTTGCTTCCTGTCCGTCGTCGCCGCTTTGAGCGGACGACTCCGGCGATTCGGGCTTCTTCGCGGCCACGGTCACCCGAGCAGGCCGAAGCACGCGGCCGTGCATCGTATAGCCGCGAACCAGCTCCGCGGTCACCGTGCCCGGTGGTTCATGGGACTCGAAATCCGACATCAGGGCTTCGTGCTGCGTGGGGTCGAAGGGCTTACCGGTTGCATGAATCGGCTCAACGCCATGATCCCGGAGCACCTTTTCGAGCTGCTCTGCAATCAGGCGAACGCCTTCGAGCACGGACGCGTCCGCGCCAGCCGCCTTGAGACCTTCCAGCGAACGACCGAAGCTGTCCACCACGTTGAGAACATCCCTTGCCAGCCCCATCGAGGCCAGCTTCATCGACTCGGCGTGCTGTTGGTGGAGACGCTTGGAGATGTTGGCGCACTCCGCCTGGGCACGCAGCAGTTTGTCTCGGCAGTCGGCCAGCTCGCGCTGCAGCGATTCAATCGAATCCGCATCTGCGGGTGGCGTGCGCGAGTCGTCGGTTGATGCTGCCGCGTACTTCTCGACTTCTTCGTTCGTCGGGGTTGCAATTTTGTCTTCGTCTTGAACCATATTTTTCGCCGTGATGTATCTGTCCGCCACTGTGGGCGGCAGCGGTCGGGCTGGTTAGCTGCCCGGCCGGCTGAGAAACTCCCTGAGTCGATCGAGAAAGCCCCGGCTCTGCGGGAGAACCTGGTGGTCTTCCGTTTTCGCAAACTCCCGGAGCAGTTCCTCCTGCTTCTTGCTGAGCTTACGCGGCACTTCAATTAGAATGCGAATGTGCTGATCGCCCACGCGGCGCGAGCGAATATCCGGCAAACCCATCTTGGGAAGCCGAAGCAGTTCACCATGTTGCGTACCAGCAGGAATCGTTACCTCTACCTTGCCGGTCAGCGTGGGCACCTCCAGCACTGCGCCGAGAGCCGCCTGAGTAAAACTGATTGGCACATCGCAGACCAGGTCGTTTCCATGGCGCTGCAGAAACGGATGCGGTTCAACCCGGACGTAGCAGTGTAAATCGCCGCGCGAGGAACCCAGCTCCCCGGGCTCGCCTTCGCCGCGCAGCCGGATCGCCTGGCCGTCGTGGATGCCGGCGGGCACTTTCACCGTGACGATCCGGTGCCGTTCGGTGCGGCCGGTGCCGCGGCAGTCGTTGCAGGCCCGCGTGAAGATCGTGCCACGACCTCGACACTCCGGGCAGTTGGTCACCACACGCGTGGAGAAGAAGCCCATGCCGCTGGTCCGTTCGACCTGTCCGTAGCCACCACAGGTCTCGCAGGTGCTGACCTTCGTGCCCGGCTCGGCGCCCTTGCCGCTGCAATGTTCGCAGAAGTCGCTTCGGTTGAACTCGATCTGCTTCTCGGTGTCCTTGGCGACGTCGGCCAGCGAGATGTACAGCTCCGTCTGGAGGTCCACTCCGCGCGCAGCACGGCGCCCCACGGAACCCCCGAAGACATCGCCGAAGATGTCTCCGAAGATGCTGAAGATGTCGTCGGGCCGCATGTGGGAAAAGTCATGCACCGCCGCCCCGCTCAGGCCGGAATGGCCGAAGCGGTCGTATCGACCGCGCTTCTCTGCATCAGAAAGCACTTCGTAGGCCTCAGCGGCCTCCTTGAATCTTTCCTCGCTCTCCGGTCCGCTGGAACGATCTGGGTGGTACTTCATCGCCGCCTGCCGGTAGGCGCGCTTGATCTCCTCCGGCGAGGCGTCACGGCTCACGCCGAGGACTTCGTAGTAATCTCGCTTCGTTGCCACCGGCATCGTCGCTCACAACTGTCGGCAATGCGACCTGAATCGAATTCGCAGCGCGGCCCACCGTCGTCGCGGACCGCGGCTCCTAAACGCCGATCGGGACGGAGCCGAAGACCCCGTCCCGATCGAGAATTTCTTCGCCCGATGCAATCTCTATCGGACAGCGCCAGGTATTTCAGCGTCCTTATCTTTGTCTTTCAGCTCGGTGACCATCACATTGGTCATCAGGAGCATCCCGGCAACGCTGGCGGCATTCTGCAGGGCACAGCGGACCACCTTGGCCGGATCGATGATCCCTTCTTTGATCATGTCGCAGAACTGGCCGCGCCGGGCGTCATACCCGTAGCTGCCCTTGTTCTCAAGAATCTGCGAGACGATCACGGCGCCGTCCTGGCCGCTGTTGTCGGCGATCTGCCGGGCCGGGAACTCCAGCGACCGGGCCACGATCATCATGCCGGTGCGCTCGTCGCCCTCGGCGTTCTTCGCTGCCGACTTGATCGGATCGATGCACCGCAGCAGGGCCACGCCGCCGCCGGGAACAATGCCTTCTTCCACCGCGGCCTTCGTCGCGTGGAAGGCGTCATCGACGAGGTCCTTGCGCTCCTTGACTTCGATTTCCGTCGCCCCGCCGACGCGGATGATGGCCACGCCGCCGGTCAGCTTTGCGAGACGCTCCTGCAATTTCTCACGATCGTAATCGCTGGTTGTCTTCTCGATCTGGGCACGAATCTGATCGGCCCGGGCGTTGACATCACTCTTCTTACCAGCTCCCTCAATGATCGTGGTGGTATCCTTTTCAATAACGACCTTGGCGGCGCGGCCCAGTTGATTCAGTTCGAGGTTCTCGAGCTTAAGCCCGCGATCCTCGCTGATGAACTCGCCGCCCGTGACGATAGCCAGATCGCCCAGCATCGCCTTGCGGCGATCACCGAAGCCCGGGGCCTTGACGGCGCAGCACTTGAGGATGCCGCGGAGCCGATTGACCACCAGGGCCGCAAGGGCCTCGCCCTCGACGTCCTCGGCAATAACCAGCAGCGGCTTGCCGGAGGTCGCGATCTTCTCGAGCAGTGGGATGAAGTCTCGCAGCGAGCTGACCTTCTTCTCGTAGATCAGGATGTAGGCATCTTCGAGGACGCACTGCATCTCCGTGGCGTCGGTGATGAAATACGGTGAGATGTAGCCCTTGTCGAACTGCATCCCCTCGACGACGCGCTTCTCGGTCTCGAGACTTTTGCCTTCCTCGATGGTGATGACGCCTTCCTTGCCGACCTGTTCCATCGCCTCGGAGAGCATCCGGCCGATGGCTTCGTCACCGTTGGCACTGACCGTTCCGACTTTGGTGATGTCGTCAGAACCCTTGACCTTAATCGCCTGCTTCTTGATCTGCTCGACCGCGATTTCCACCGCTTTATCGATGCCGCGCTTGAGCAGCAACGGATTCGCTCCGGCGGTGACGTTCTTCAGGCCTTCTTTGTAGATGGCCTCAGCCAGCACCACGGCGGTCGTGGTACCGTCGCCGGCGGTGTCGCTCGTCTTGCTGGCGACCTCGTTGACCATCTTCGCGCCCATGTTCTCGAAGGGCTGCGGAAGCTCGATCTCCTTGGAGACGCTGACGCCGTCCTTCGTGACGCGCGGCGCGCCCCACGATTTTTGCAGGAGCACGTTGCGGCCCGTCGGGCCGAGCGTGACCTTCACCGCTGCGGCGAGCTTGGAAAGCCCAGAGACCGCGCTTTCGGCGGCACGCTGATCGAAAAGCATTTGTTTGACTGCCATGGATCATTCCCTCGATTCTTCGTTGGTTTACTTCTCGACCACTGCCAACACGTCGTTCTCGCGGAGGACCGTGTACTTCTTTCCGGAAAGCTCGACTTCGGTGCCGGAATACTTGCCGTAGATCACCTCGTCGCCGACCTTGACACAAAGCGGTGCCCGGTTGCCGGTGTCCAGCATCTTGCCGGGACCGACCGCCAGCACCGTGCCGCGCGTCGGGCGCTCCTTCGCATTGTCCGGCAGGACGATTCCACCTGCGGTGCGATCTTCCGCCTCATGCTGCTCCACTACGAGCCGATCATCCAGAGGTTTGATGTTCAAGCGTGCCATGACTCATTCGCTCCTATGCTTCAAAAGCTAATCTCGCATTTCATGATGCCGACGGATTGCAGGCCGTCGGCTTCCGCTGTTGATTCTCTAAAGTGCTGTTGACGCGTTCTTACATCATGCCGCCCATGCCACCCATGCCGCCCATCTCGTCGTCCATGCCATGATCGTGGCCGCCGGCCTCGTCGTCGGACTTGGGCTTCTCGCTGATGCAGCAATCTGTCGAGAGCAGAATTCGCGCTACGCTGCTGGCGTTCTGCAGTGCCACGCGCACCACCTTCGTCGGGTCGATGACGCCATCCTTGACCAGATCAGTGAACTCCTCAGTCAGAGCATTAAAACCAAACGAGCCATCCCGACTCTCAACCTTGTGCAGCACGACGCCCGGCTCGAGACCGGTGTTGCGGGCGATGGCCATCAGCGGCTCGGCCGCGGCGCGATACACGACGCCGACGCCGACCTGCTCGGCCTCGTTCTTGAGCTTCAGCTTCTCGAGCGCGGCGCGACAACGCACCAGGGCGACCCCGCCGCCAGGAACGATACCTTCCTCGATGGCCGCGCGGGTCGCGTGAAGCGCATCCTCGTAGCGTGCTTTCTTCTCCTTCAGCTCCGCCTCGCTGGCCGCACCAACGTAGATCTGTGCCACACCGCCGGCGAGCTTGGCCAGGCGCTCCTGAAGCTTCTCCTTGTCATAATCACTGGTGGCGGCCTCGATCTCGCGGCGGATCATCTCGATGCGGCCCTGAATGTCCTTCGACGCACCTGCGCCCTCGATGATGGTCGTGTTGTCCGCGTCGATGTGAATCTTCTTCGCCGTTCCCAGGTCGGTGATGGCAACGTTGTCCAGTTCGATACCCAGGTCTTTGAAGATCGGCTTGCCACCGGTCAGGATGGCGATGTCCTCCATCATGGCCTTGCGACGATCGCCGTAACCGGGCGCCTTGACCGCGGCAACCTGAAGAATGCCGCGGAGCTTGTTGACGACGAGCGTCGCGAGTGCCTCGCCTTCGACATCTTCGGCGATGATAAGCAGCGGTCGCTTGGTCTTCGCAACCTTCTCCAGAAGCGGGATCAGCTTCGTCACACTGCTGATCTTGTCCTCATAAACCAGCACGAAGGCCTTGTCGAGAACGCATTCCATCTCATCGGGGTTCGTGACGAAGTGCGGCGAGAGATAGCCGCGATCGAACTGCATGCCTTCGACGACCTCCACGGTCGTCTCGAGACTCTTGCCCTCCTCGATGGTGATGACGCCGTCCTTGCCCACGCGCTTGAACGCCTCGGCCAGCTGTTCGCCGACTTCGCGATCGTTGTTCGCCGAAATGCTTGCGACGCGGATGATGTCTTCCACGTTCTTCGCATCAGCTTTGACCGGGCGGGACAGTCCCTTCAACTCCTCCACGATCGCCGCCACGGCCTTCTCGATCCCGCGGTTGACCGCCATGGCATCGTTGCCGGCTGCCACGCAGCGAAGACCCTCCTTGAAGATCGCTTCGGCCAGAACCGTCGCGGTTGTCGTGCCGTCCCCGGCAGCATCGGAGGTCTTCGTCGAGGCCTCCTTCACCAGCTGCGCGCCGAGGTTCTCATACTTGTCGGCCAGCTCAATCTCCTCAGCGACCGTCACGCCATCTTTCGTGACCGTGGGAGCCCCCCACCCCTTGTCCAGGATGGCCACGCGGCCGCGCGGGCCGAGCGTGGACTTGACGGCGGCTGCGAGTTTCGTCACGCCTGAGAGCAGGGCCGATCGAGCGTCTTCGTGAAACGTAAGCTGCTTGGCACCCATTGATGTATGCCTCCGGTAGAAGTGCTGATGCGTTGGAGAACCCGAATTCCTTTACACTCGCCCCGTCATCGGGGCAGACGATTTCCGCATGATCTTGAGCAATGTGTGTGCCGTACAAGTCGGCAGCTCAGACAACTTCTAAATGCAGCAATAATAGACAGTTACACGATTCCGGCTTGTTGCCCTGCTTGCGGTTCGACTGCCACTCCGGCAGACCCTCTCATCCACCCCTGCCGATGTGGCGGGGCTGCGACATGTAGAAGCATCACGGCTCTTAATTCCTTGGCGGGAGTACCTCCTCGATCTGCCCGGGAATGGAGATCTCGAACTGGCGGGAGCGCAGAACAGATCGCACAAGCGATGGAGGTTGTTGCGAATGCGTTCGGCCCCGCTCACTCCGCTTCGTGGGCTGAAGAAAGACAGAGCCGGACCGCACCAATGACGGCGGCGGCACCGACGCTGATATAGCTGATGCGCCACCCGAGAGAGATGCCAGGTTCAAAAGTACTCAGTACGCCGTAAGCGCAATACAGTGCGACGGCCAAGAGGAACACGACGAATATCGTGCGAACAGTGGGCGACATCGTACGCGATGAGATCAAACGGGCGATCCGCTGGTCACGCAGGAATCAGAAGCGTTACCACGCAAAATGTGCAAACGCCTTGTTTGCGTCGGCCATGCGATGAACGTTGTCGCGGGTGGTCATAGCGGCACCCTGGCGGTTGTAGGCGTCGATCAGTTCGGCCGCCAGACGCTGGTACATCGGCCGACCACCCTTGCCGCGAGTGGCCTCGAGAATCCAGCGGATGGCCAGAGACTGGCTGCGGCGAGAATTGACCGGCATAGGCACCTGATAGTTGCTTCCGCCGACGCGCTTGCTGCGGATCTGGATATGCGGCTTGACGTTGTCGATCGCCTGCTCGAAGACCTCGATCGGCGGTTTGTCCGAAATCTTCTTGGAGATCACGTCCATCGCCTGATAGAAGATCTTCTGGGAGACGGTCTTCTTGCCGCTCCACATCATGCAGTTAATAAACTTGGCGGCCAGACGGCTGCCGTACTTGGCATCGGGTCGAAGCTGATCGCCCGACTTGGTCCATTTCTTATAAGCCATGGTGAATCTACCTCATCCATTCTGGGTTGCACGGCCGTCACGCGACGACCCGAACAAGATGTCGATGCATCAAACGCATCGAGCCCCATACTCGACCGCATCTCTCGCGGCCGTTTGAGATCGTTTCAGACCAAGCCGCCTAGCCCTTCTTGCGCTTGGTGCCGTATTTACTGCGGGACTTGCCGCGGCGAACCCCGAACTTGTCCTGATCTTCGACGCTGGCACAATCCAGAACGCCGCGCACAATGTGATAGCGAATACCGGGCAGGTCGCGCACGCGGCCGCCGCGCACGAGCACGATCGAGTGCTCCTGCAGGTTGTGGCCGATGCCGGGAATGTAAGCCGTGACTTCTCGGCCGTTCGAGAGGCGAACGCGTGCCACCTTCCGCAATGCGGAGTTGGGCTTCTTGGGCGTCATCGTCTTCACGATGAGACAGACCCCGCGTTTCTGCGGACTGTTCTCAAGGTCCTTGGACTTGGACTTCGCGACCTCGCTTCGCCGCGGCTTCGCACATAGCTGGTTAATCGTTGGCATTCGTACCTCGAATCTTCTGCCGCTGGCGCCCTTGGATTAAGCGGACGGCGAGCCCCATAGTCTAAAGACGACGGGGAAAACCTGTCAACCCTCATCAATCCTCAGTCCTTCTCCACGGGCTCGTCGCCTTCGCCCTCATCGTTCTCGGTCATGATCATGGTGGCAATGCCCTCGACGAGCGATTTCATGCCCGATTCACCGGTCGGGCTGTCTTCGCTGCCGGTCGCCCGCTCGAGCTCAGCCAGGGCTTCGCGATCCACCTGGCCGGGGATCTCCGGCATACGAATCTCCGTCGGCGGCTCCTCGATGGGAGTCCCCAGATGACGCACCTCGACGTCCTGATGCAAGCGGAAGCCGGTACCTGCCGGGATCAGATGGCCGAGGATGACGTTTTCCTTGAGGCCGGTAAGCCGATCCACAGCGCTGCCAAGGGCGGACTCGGTAAGGACCTTGGTCGTCTCCTGGAAGCTGGCGGCAGACAGGAACGACTCGCACTGCAGGGCCGCCTTGGTAATACCCAGCAGGACGGATCCACCGGTCGCAGGCCGCGGCTTTTTGCCCTTGGCGGGCGCCTTGCCGGCATTCTCCAGTTCTTCGTTGGTAGCGGAGAGTTCCTCCTTGCTGACGATCTGACCCTCGGTGTACTTCGAGTCACCCGGATCGGAAATCTTGACAGACTTGGCCAGCCGCTCGTTCTCGGAGCGGAAGCGGAACTTGTCGACCATTTCACCGGGCAGCAGGGCCGAGTCACCGGCCTGCTCAACCTTCACCTTGCGGAGCATCTGATTGATGATGATCTCGATGTGCTTGTCGCTGATGCCCACATTCTGTGAACGATAGACCGACTGCACCTCGTGGAGCAGATAGCTGTAGAGCGACTCCTCGCCCTTGATGGCGAGGATGTCGTGCGGCACGAGCGGTCCGTCGCAAAGCGGGTCGCCGGCCTCGATTCGGTCGCCGGCATGCACCAGCAGGTGCTTGTCCTGCGGTACGTGGTGCTCGCGCGGCTCAAGGTCCTTGCTGTCGGGGTGAATGACGATGGTCATCTTGCCTCGGCGACGATCGCTGCGAATCTCGACTGTGCCGGAAATCTCCGCCATGACCGCCGGCTCCTTGGGCTTGCGGGCCTCGAAGATTTCCGTGACGCGCGGAAGACCACCGGTGATGTCCTGCGTACCGGTCAGCTCGCGCGGCCGGCGGGCCAGCAGGTAGCCGGCTTTCACTTCCTGGCCTTCGGTCACCTCGATACGCGCCTTGGCAGGCAGATAGTGGTATTCAATGATCTTGCCGTCCTTGTCCTCGATGATGACCTGCGGGTTCTTGTCGCCGCGGTGTTCGACGATCACGAACTTCGAGGCCTTGCCTTCGACTTCCTGGCGAACGGTCTCGCCCTCGACGACATCCTGGAAGCGGATGAAGCCCGATGCCTCCGCCAGAATCGGCGTCAGGTGCGGGTCCCACATGCAGACCACGGTCCGCGATTTGACGGTTTCACCGTCTCCGACGAGGACACGCGCGCCGTAAGGAATCTTGTAACGTTCCAGCTCGCGTCCCTTCTCATCGTTGACGGAAAGCTCGCCGTTGCGCTTGAGGACGATCATCGAAGACTGTTTGGTCTCCGGATCCTCGAAAGGTACGGCGTTGAGATCGTGGAACTTGATCGTTCCGCCGTTGACGCACTTGATGTCACTCTCGATCACCGCGCGGCTGGCGACACCGCCCGTGTGGAAGGTTCGCATCGTGAGCTGCGTGCCGGGCTCACCGATGGATTGTGCCGCGATGATACCGACGGCCATACCGGCTTCGACCAGACGGCCGGACGACATGTCCACGCCGTAGCATCGCGAACAGATGCCCATGGGGCTTTCGCAGGTCAACGGGCTGCGGACGCGAATCTTCTCCAGGCCCAGACCGCCCTCGATCGGCGGGCTTTCGATCCGGCGGGCGATTTCTTCGGTGATGATCTCGTTCTCGCGGACAATCGTCTCGTCTGTCACGGGGTGACGAATCGTGTCGCGAGCAATGCGCCCTCGGACCACCTCGGCGAGGGTCACATCCACCTCTTCGCCCTTGTAACGGGCTTCCTTGGTGATGCCGTTGATCGTACCGCAGTCGAAATCGCTGATGATGACGTTTTGAGCGACGTCGGCGAGCTTGCGGGTCAGGTAGCCGGAGTCCGCTGTCTTGAGGGCCGTATCCGCCAGGCCCTTTCGCGCGCCGTGCGTAGAACTGAAGTATTCGAGCACGCTCAGACCTTCGCGGAAGTTGGCCTTGATCGGCGTCTCGATGATTTCGCCCGACGGCTTGGCCATCAGCGCACGCATGCCGGCGAGCTGGCGAATCTGATCGACGCTGCCGCGGGCGCCGGAATCGGTCATCAGGTAGATCGGGTTGAGGTACTTGACGGCCCCTGCATCCTCCGGGCTGGCGTAGAGGCCGCCCTCGTTGCGATAGTCGGCCTTCAGATCGACCATCATCGCCTCGGTGACCGCTTCGCGCACGTGGACCCAGATGTCGATGAGTGCGTTGTAGCGCTCGAGGTCAGTGATGGCGCCCTGCTGATAGGCCCTGGTGATTCGGTCCACTTTCTTCTGGGCATCCTCGATGATGCCCTTTTTCTTCTCGGGGATGCGCATGTCGGTCAGGCCGAAGGACAGCCCCGCGAGCGTGCTCCACTTGAAACCGATTTCCTTGATGCGATCGAGAAGGTCGATGGTCTCTGCGCGGCCGAGCAGGGCGTGGCAATCAGCAATGACGCGCGCCGAGCCCTTCTGGCTGAGCGGGTAGTTGTAAAACGGCATCTTCGGGTGAAGGATGTCGTTGAAGATCAACCGACCGACGGTCGTCGTCAGCAGGCCGTTTTCCGGAGCGGCTACCGGCCGCTTCTTCTGACTTTCTACGATGCGATCGCGCTCGACCCGCACGCGAATGGTGTCGTGAATCGTGATGTGACCCAGATCGTAAGCGAGCATCGCCTCGAAGGCATCTTTGAACGTTCGCTTGACCTCGCTCTTGCCGGTCGGGCTGTGCTCAGTCGTCAGATAGAAGATGCCCATGACGATGTCCTGGCTCGGGGACATGATGGGCGAGCCGCTGGCCGGGCTGAAAATGTTGTTCGTGGACATCATCAGCACGTGTGCCTCGACCTGCGCTTCGACCGAAAGCGGCAGGTGTACGGCCATCTGGTCGCCGTCGAAGTCGGCATTGAAGCCCTTGCAGACGAGCGGGTGAATCTTGATCGCATTGCCTTCAACAAGGACCGGCTCGAAGGCCTGAATGCCCATGCGGTGCAAGGTCGGGGCGCGATTCAGCAGGACCGGATGCTGGAAGATGACTTCTTCAAGAATGTCCCAGATCTCCTGGTCACGCCGCTCGAGCATCTTCTTGGCACTCTTTATCGTGTCGGCAAAACCGCGTTCCTTGAGCTTGCGAATGATGAAGGGCTGGTAGAGTTCGAGAGCGATCTTCTTGGGAAGGCCGCACTGGTGCAGCTTCAGCTCGGGGCCGACGACGATAACGCTGCGAGCGGAGTAGTCCACGCGCTTGCCGAGCAGATTCTCGCGGAAGCGGCCCTGCTTGCCCTTGATCATGTCGGTCAACGACTTGAGCGGGCGATTGGACGAGCCGAGCACCGGCCGACGGCAACGGCCGTTGTCGAAGAGGGCGTCCACCGCCTGCTGAAGCATGCGCTTCTCGTTGCGGATGATGACCTCGGGGGCGTTCAGGTCGATCAGCTTCTTGAGGCGGTTGTTTCGGTTGATGATGCGCCGGTAGAGATCGTTCAAATCGCTGGTGGCGAAGTTTCCGCTGTCGAGCAGGACGAGCGGGCGAAGGTCCGGCGGGATGACCGGGATGACATCCATCACCATCCAGGTGGGATCGTTCGTGCTGTGGCGAAGACTCTCGACGATCTTGAGCCGCTTCGACAGGTCCTTGATCTTCTGCTTGCTGTTCGTGTTAAGAATTGCCTCACGAAGTTCATCGCTGAGGCGCTTGAGGTCGATTTTTGACAGCAGCGTCTTGACCGCCTCGGCGCCGATCTGTGCCTCGAAGGTGTCGCCGTACTTCTCAACCGTGCTGCGGTACTCCTCCTCGCTGAGAATCTGACACAGCTTCAGGGGCGTATCCTTCGGATCTGTTACCACATAATCCTGGAAATAGACGACTTTCTCCAGGTCCGACGTCTTCATGTCCAGCAGGGCGCCAAGCCGGCTGGGCATGGCCTTGAAGAACCAGATGTGGACGATCGGCGCCGCCAGGTTGATATGGCCCATACGCTTGCGGCGGACGCGGCTGTGCGTCACCTTTACGCCGCAGCGGTCACAGATCATGCCCTTGTGTTTCGTGCCCTTGTACTTACCGCAGAAGCACTCCCAGTCGCGCTCCGGGCCGAAGATGCGCTCGCAGAACAGGCCGTCTTTTTCGGCGCGATACGTCCGGTAGTTGATCGTTTCCGGCTTGCGGACCTCTCCGTAGGACCATGAACGAATGTCGTTCGGCGAGGCGAGCGAAATCCGCACGGAGCCGTAGTCATTCACGCGATCGTACATGCTTTCAGCCATGAGCGTCTCTTTCCTTGTCGATCATCCAGGGCCCGCATCAGGCGAGCCGTTTTAACTCATCATCATTCAATGCATCCGCCGAAGCGGACTTGCGCGGCGCTCACGCCGTCGCGGTGGCCTGGGCACTGACCATTCCGGCACGGCGGCCGGCCATGAAGGCCTTGACATCCAGTGACATCGGGACGACACCGGCGGCCCGCTTGAAGCCCAGCTCCTCGCAGAAATCAACCTCCGTGCCGTAGGCGGCGGCGTCGACCCGTTCGCAACCCTGTTCTGCCAGGGCCGAGAGGATCAACTCCGCCATGTGGCGGGCGATTCCGTACTGATCGTGCTCGATTCGACCGTCGATGTGCGTCACGGCGCCGGGCCCTTGTCGCGCCGGATCCAGTTTGCACTCGGTCAGGTAACCGCGCACGCCATCGGCCACGCCGCGGGCTATGCCGATCAGGCGACCGTCCGGATCCCGCGCGGTCACAAAACAGACGGAGTTGTCGACCATCTTCGAAAGCTTGTCGACCGACTGCGGCATGACGCAGCCCTGCGCGTCGTAGAACGCTTTGAGTTCCGCGACATCAATCTTGTTGACCACTTCGCACCGGACGCCGTCCATAGGTCACCTCGGTCATCTGCGCCGATCCAGGCAGTTGCCTCAGATCAGCTTTCCTTTCTCGAGCTGGATGTTCATGCCCAGCCCGCGGATCTCGTTGCAGAGCACGTCGAACGAGACCGGCGTACCGGCCTCGAGGGTGTTTTCACCCTTGACCATCGATTCATAAATCTTCGTGCGACCTTCCACGTCGTCGCTCTTGACGGTGAGCAACTCCTGCAGGATGTACGCAGCCCCGTAGGCCTCCAGGCCCCAGACTTCCATCTCGCCGAAGCGCTGACCGCCGGTCCGCGCCTTGCCGCCAAGCGGCTGCTGCGTGATGAGCGAGTACGGTCCCGTCGCCCGGGCATGAATCTTGTCATCCACCAAGTGGTGCAGCTTCATCATGTAAAGGTAGCCGACCGTCACGGGCTGATCGAACTTCTCGCCGGTGCGGCCGTCGTAGAGACGGATCTTGCCGCCGTAGGGCATCTTGGCGAGCAGCAGGTTTTCCCGCGCGGCGTTCTGCACGGCGACCTGATCGGAAGCCAGCTTGTCCACAAACTCATTGGCTTCGCGGACGGCCTTGTGGAGTTCCTCCTCCTTGCAGCCGTCAAAGACCGGCGTGATGGCCTGGAAGCCGAGTATCTTCGCCGCCCAGCCCAGGTGGGTTTCGAGAATCTGTCCGACGTTCATACGCGAAGGCACGCCGAGCGGATTGAGCATGATGTCAATCGGCGTCCCGTCCTCGAGGAACGGCATGTCCTCGACCGGAAGAATCTTCGCGATCACGCCCTTGTTGCCATGGCGGCCGGCCATTTTGTCACCAACCGACAGGCGGCGCTTGGTGGCAATGTAAACCTTCACCATCTCGAGCACGCCCGAGGGTAGTTCATCGCCGCGCTTGATCTGTGCGACCTTGCGCTCGCGCTCCTCGATCTGTTCGGCGATGACCGGCCAGTAGCGATCGTAGATCGGCTGGCATTGCTCACGGTGAGCGGCCGGCTTAACCCACTTGACGTCGAAGGCCCAGTTGCCGGGCTCTCCGATCTGCTCCATGACGACGTCCTGGATCTCGCTGCGACCCACGAGCTGCTTGGTGTTCGGGTCGACGATCGGCTGCTCGGTGATGGCCTCCATCTCCTCGATCATTTTTCGGAAGATGGCGATCGTGCGGCCGTTGCTGGCGGCCTTGTAGTCCTTGATGCGCTTCTGGAGCTGCTTCTTCTGGTCCTCCGTCATCTGGGTACGGCGGCTGAAGCGCTTCGTGTCGATCACGATGCCGTAGATGCCTGCCGGCACCTCCAGCGAGTCGTTCTTCACGTCCTCGCCGGCGCGGCCGAAGATCGCGTGGAGCAGCTTCTCTTCCGGCGACAGTTCGCTCTTGCTCTTGGGCGATACCTTGCCGACGAGGATGTCACCCGGCTTGACCTCGGTGCCGACGCAGATGATGCCGTCTTCATCGAGACTGCGAAGGGCCCGTTCGGAAACGTTCGGGATGTCCCGCGTGAACTCCTCGCGACCCAGCTTGGTCTCGCGGATTTCGATGTCGTGCTCCTCGATATGAATGCTGGTAAAGGTGTCGTTCTGCACCAGCCGCTCGGAGATGAGGATGGCGTCCTCGAAGTTGTAGCCGTCGTAGGTCATGAAGCCGACGAGGACATTGCGGCCGAGGGCCAGTTCGCCGTTCCGGCAGCCGGGTCCGTCGGCGATGATCTGTCCCTTCCGGACTTTGTCGCCGAGCTTGACGAGCGGCGTCTGATTGAGGCAGGTTCGCTCGTTGAGTCCCTGGAATTTGCGCAGGAGATACTCGTCGGTGTTGTCGATCACGATGCGTGTCGCGTCGACATACGTCACCGTACCATCGCGTTCCGACAGTACCACCATGCCGCTGTTGGCGGCCACCACCTTCTCCATGCCTGTTGCCACGACCGGCGGCTCGGTGATCAGCAGCGGAACGGCCTGCCGCTGCATGTTGGAACCCATCAGCGCGCGGTTGGCGTCGTCATGCTCAAGGAAGGGAATCAGGGAGGCCGACACGCCGACCGTCTGCTTCGGCGAGATGTCGATGTACTCCACCTCGTCGCGGCCAACCATTGCCAGATCACCGCGGATGCGGGCCATGATGTTGTCACCGGTCACGCGGCTGGTCTTCGGATCCACCGCGTCGGGCGGTGCAAGGACCGTCTTCATCTCTTCGTCAGCTCGCAGGAATTCGTAGCCGCCGTTGACCTGACCGCCGCGCTCCACCTTGCGGTAGGGCGTAATCAGGAAGCCGTACTCATCCACCGTGGAGTAAATGCTCAACGAGGCAATCAGGCCGATGTTCGTGCCTTCAGGCGTCTCGATCGGGCAGATGCGTCCATAGTGACTGATGTGCACGTCGCGCACTTCGAAGCCGGCGCGCTTTCGATTCAGACCGCCGGGGCCCAGGGCCGAAAGACGCCGCTCGTGGGTGAGCTGGCTGAGCGGGTTCGTCTGGTCGACGACCTGCGAGAGCTCGCCGCGCCCAAAGAAGAACTCGATTGCTCCGGAGATGGCCTTGGAGTTGATCAGTTCAGGCAGCTTCCCGAGCTGGTCGGGCTCACGCATGCTCATGCGCTCCTGAACCGTGCGCCGCAGCTTGAGGAAGCCCTTGCGGATTTCGTCGCAGGCCAGCTCGTCGATGGTTCGCAGTCGGCGATTGCCCAGATGGTCAATGTCGTCCTCCTGGACGATGACTCGCGTGGGCCGCCAGCCGTACTCGTGCACATTGCCCACGGAGAGCAGATCCGCCTGGCCGTGACGATGCAGAATCTGCTCAACGTTTTCGAAGCTGTCGAAGGCGACGTGCTTGGTACCGGTGCCGAAGAGTTCGCGCCACTCGGCTTCGATCTCCGTCTCCTGCTGCGTGGCCAGTCGCTTTGACTCGGCTTCGTTGAAGGTGTAGATCACCCCGGGATGGGGGTAGTAATTCATGAAGTCGATCTGGGCCAGATCGCCGTGCGTCAATCGCTCCTGCTGGAGATAGGCGTCAATGCCTTCGACGATCCGCAGGGCGCGGGTGCGAATGGCCGCGACCATGAAATCGCGCGAGAGCTTGTTGACTTCCACGTCGCGATCCTGCTTGGTCCGGCCCAGCAGCGTACGCATCTTCTCCATGTCGAGGGAGTTCATCGGAACCCATTCGGTCGGCACATCGTGCAGACTCGAAAGCTGGCGACGAAGCTCGGCGAGCACATCGCCGGGCTGGAGCTTCTTGCGGCCGTCGCGGATGGCATCGAGCTGGCCGAGGATGACACCCTCCTTCGGATCCTTCACCTGCTGGCCGCGGGCCTGATAGAAGTTGATCTGCTGTGCGAGTTCGCGTGTCCAGCGGAGCATGCACAGCTCGAAGGGCAGCCGCTGCGGCACCGAGAAGCCGATTCGATCCTGACTGCGCAGATCCATGAGGTAGCGCAGACATGCAATAAAGTCGGCACCGGTCAGCGTGTTGAGCGACGTCGGCAGGGCCAGGCCGAACTTGCGGTTGATGCGAAAACGGCCGACACGACCCAGCCGGTAACGATTGGCGTCGTAGAATTTCTCGTGAAAGAGTTTGACGGCTTTGTCAAGCTGCGCCGGGTTGCCCGGGCGAAGACTCTTGTAGATTCGCATGAGGGCGTCTTCATGCGAGTGGGAGCCGTCTTCGTGCAGGGTGTTGAGGATCAGCGGGTCGCTGACTTTTTCGATCACCTCGAGCTGTTTGATGCTGCCGGCCTGTATCTTCGCCAGGGCATCGCCGATCTGCGCACCGGCCCGAACCAGCGGCTCGGTCACGTCGGCCATGTCCTCCGGCCAGACGTCGGAGACGACGAACATGTCGGCCTTCAAACTCGCTGTCCGCACCGTCTTGGTCACATAGAACGTGCGGATGATGTCCTCGTCGCGGCCGTAGGCCGGGTCCATCGCCCGAAGGAAGGTGGTCGCCGGAATCTTGCTGGACTGGTCGATGCGAACCGCGAGCACGTCTTTGCGCGTAATGTTGATCTCGATCCAGCTGCCCCGTTCGGGAATGATCCGGCAGGCGTGCAGCGGCCGGTCGGCTTCGAGCGTTTCCTTGATGAAGTCCACACCGGGCGATCGGTGAAGCTGCGAGACGATGACACGCTCGGCGCCGTTGATGATGAACTCACCGCCGCCGATCATGATCGGAATGTCGCCGAGGTAGATGCGGTCCTCGAAGATCTCATCCTTGTCGCGGCGCGTCAGCTTGACGTGAACTCGCAGGGGCATGCCATACGTCAGACGCAGCTGCCGGCACTCGTCCGGCGTGTAACGCGGCTTGCCGAGGGAATAATCAATGTATTCAAGGTGGATGTTCTCGTCGTAACTGGTGATCGGGAACACCTCGCGCAACAGACCTTCGAGTCCCGTCGGCGTGCGATGCTCGGGCGGCGTGTCGGCCTGGAGAAAACGCTTGTACGATTCGACCTGAATGGCGATCAGGTTGGGAATCGGCATGGCGTCGCCGAGCTTTCCGAAGTTGCGAATCTCTTTCGTGACGATCATCGTGAACCTTTCAACTCAGTTGTCGTTCAACCGGACAGGTTGGAGAAATACAGTTCGGGGAGCCGCGCAGACGACGTACCAGATGACCCTTGCGCGCGGAACATGCGCGTCGTTATGAGCGATGAGGCAAGTGCAGTCGGAATGTCGATGCGTCTTTAGCGGAGGCGTCATCGAGTCGGTGGCGCGGGAGTGCACCCAGTATATTGCCCAGGGGACTTTGCTGCCGCGGAGGCCATCTAACGTGAAGCCGACCAGTCCCACACCCGATCAGCCAGGTTCCGCCTCCACAGCGGCGAGACCCGTCAGTATAGCTCAGGGCCGTGATTATGCCAGAGAAAAAATTCCGGCTCCGAATCATGACAGCGGCAGCGCAATCCCAAAGGACTGTACCGCATATAAAAAACTATAAAACATGATGTTACAATAAAATTGACTTGCGGCATTCAGGACGTTTCGCTGATCTTGGTACATGAAGCCAGGTCCATCTGCTTGACAAAAGTCCCACCGACCATAAAAGGGTGACATGGCGAAAGCAACCCCCATCAAGTGTTCTGTCATCACCCCGGAGCGCGAGGTCCTCTCCGAATCGGCTGAGGCCGTCGTCTTCCCTGCCCATGACGGCATGGTCGGTATTCTCAAAGATCGCGCGCCCCTGCTGTGCGAACTCGGGACCGGCGTTTTGCGAGTAGAATCCGGCGGCCAGACGAAGAACGTGTTCATCGACGCCGGCTTTGCCCAGGTGCACGACAACCAGGTAACAATTCTCACCGAGCGAGCCGCGCTTGCGGAGAATATCTCTCGCGCCGATGCCCAGAAGGCGCTTTCCAATGCTGAAGCCATGCCCGCTCACGACGAAGCATCCGTGACCGCGCGCAATAAGGCCATCGAGCGCGCGAAGGCCCAACTCAGCATCGCTCGCCAGTAAGACCCGACCATTCCTTGACGATCGAAGAATCGCAGTGATGAAAAGCGCCAGCGCCCGGTTGCTCGCTATTCGAGAATGATTACTCACTGACGTCCCATACCCGTCGCTCGCGCTCCGAGTTCGGTTCTTGCGAACCATGCACGGTTCAAAATGGATTACGCACGCGAAGGGTCCGGTCGCTCCGGATCGATGCCGAATTCTTTGATTGCTTCATCGACGACGCGTGCATCCACTTCATCACGCAGCGCGAGGGTATGCAGCGTCGCCACGCAGATTGATTCCGCATCCACCTCAAAAAAGCGACGTAGCTCTTCGCGTGCCTCGCTGCGGCCGAAACCATCCGTGCCCAGCGGGACAAACTCCGCCGGGGCCCACGGGGCCACCTGCTCAGCGACGATCTTCATGTAATCACTCGACGCGATGATTGGATGCGCGTCGGCCTCCATCTTCTTCGCGAAGTAGCTCTTTCTCGGCCGCGCCGTTGGATGCAGCCGATTCCAGCGGTCGATCATCAGCGCCTCGCGCCGAAGCTGCTGATAGCTGGTGACGCTCCACACGTCGGCGCTCACTTTGTACCGTTCGGCCAGCATGGTCTGTGCCCGAAGTGCCTCATTGAGGATTGCCCCGCTGCCGAAGAGGTGGACCCGCGGCCAGTTGCGCTTGCGCTCACCGGGCTTGTACAGATAGAAGCCCTTGAGAATGCCTTCGGTGATGTCGTCGTCATCCGGCATCGGCGGCATCTCGTAGGGCTCGTTGTGAATCGTGACGTAGTAGAAGATGTCCTCCTGCGCCACGTACATGCGGCGGATGCCCTCGCGGATGATCACCGCCAGCTCAAACGCGAACGCCGGATCGTACGACAAACAGTTCGGCACAGTCGTCGCCAGCAACTGGCTGTGGCCGTCCTGATGCTGCAGCCCCTCACCGGCGAGGGTCGTGCGCCCGCTGGTGGCGCCCATGAGAAAGCCCTTGCCTCGGATATCGCCGTGGGCCCAGATGCTGTCGCCGATGCGCTGGAAACCAAACATGGAATAGAACGTGAAGAACGGGATCGTGTTGATCCCGTGGGTCACGTAGGCCGTGCCTGCCGCGGTAAACGAGGCCATCGAACCGGCCTCGGTGATGCCCTCCTGGAGAAGCTGGCCGTCCGTCTCCTCGCGGTAATACATGAGCGACTGCCGATCGACCGGCTCGTACTTCTGTCCCGTATGGGCATAGATGCCGTGCTTCTGGAAGAGCGCGTCCATGCCAAAGGTGCGGCTCTCATCGGGCACGATCGGAACGATCAGCTTGCCAAAGGTCTTGTCATCCAACATGCGTGCCAGCATCCGCACGAAGACCATGGTCGTTGACGCCGCACGACCCCCGCTTCCCTTGTAAAACTCCTCGAAAATCCTTTCGGACGGAGGGGTGAGCGGCTGGGCACGCACCATTCGCCGGGGCACGAAACCGCCCAAAGCCGCGCGGCGTTCGAGCAGATACTTTTCTTCGATGCTGCCGGCCGGCGGGCGGTAAAACGGCGCATCGCGCAGCTCACGATCAGAAATTGGAATCTCGAAACGATCGCGAAACTCCTTCAGCTCATCCTCGTTCAGTTTCTTCTGCTGGTGGGTGATGTTCTTGCCTTCGCCTGCTTCGCCCAGACCGTAGCCCTTGATGGTCCGCGCGAGAACCACCGTGGGCTGGCCGCGATGCTCAACAGCGGCCTTGTAAGCGGCATAGACCTTCGCCGGATCGTGGCCACCCAGCCGAAGCTTTTCGAGTTGCTTGTCGGAGTGGTTCTCCACCAGCTTAAGGAGCCGCGGATCGGTGCCGAAGAAATGCTCCCGGATATACGAGCCCGGTGACACGCTGTATCGCTGCCACTGGCCGTCCACGACGCCCGCCATCCTTGCCGGCAACACACCGTCGTCATCGTTCTCAAAGAGCGGGTCCCAATCCGATCCCCAGAGCACTTTGATCACGTTCCAGCCGGCACCGCGGAAAGCGGCCTCCAGCTCCTGCACAATGCTGCCATTGCCGCGAACGGGACCGTCCAGCCGTTGCAGATTGCAGTTCACCACGAAGATGAGATTGTCCAGCCCCTCGCGCGATGCGAGCGTGATGGCGCCCATGCTTTCCGGCTCGTCCATCTCGCCGTCGCCGAGAAACGCCCAGACATGGCAATGCTCTGTCTGCGCCAGGCCGCGGTCCTGAAGATATCGATTGAAGCGCGCCTGATAGATCGCCGAGATCGGCCCCAGCCCCATGGAAACCGTCGGAAACTCCCAGAAATCAGGCATCAGCCATGGATGCGGATAGCTCGAAAGCCCTCCTCCTTCGGCCAGTTCCCGGCGGAAATTATGCATTTGCACGGTTGAGAGCCGCCCGATCAGGTATGCCCGCGCGTAGATGCCCGGGGCGGAATGTCCCTGGAAATAAATCTGATCGCCGGTTCGTTCAGGCAGATTGCCTCGGAAGAAGTGGTTGAAACCCACCTCAAGCAACGTAGCCCCGCTGGCATAGGTGGAAATGTGGCCGCCGATGCCCGGTGAGCGCCGGTTGGCACGAACCACAAGTGCCATGGCATTCCACCGCATGAAACTCTTGATCCGCCGCTCGATTGCCCGGTCGCCAGGATAGGGCGGCTGCTGGGAGAGCGGGATGGTGTTGACATAGGGGGTATTCGCGTTGAACGGGACAGCGACGCCCCTGGTATGTGCCCAGTCTCGCAGGGCGGTCAGCAGGAACTGCGCCCGTTCGGGGCCGGCGTTGGCCACGACGGCTTCCAGTGACTCCAGCCATTCCCGGGTTTCGACGGGATCCTTGTCCGGCATATAGGGATGAGACATTCGGCAGACTGTAGCGGACAGCGGATGAATTTCAACCATGCGGGAGCCATTCATGGGTAGCGCGCTCCGCCAGCGGCGTATCGACTGCCCCATCCGATCAGCCCTTGCCGATAGTTAGGAAGGAAACCCTGTCCGCCGCGGCGGATGATCGATCGCTGCAAGGAGACGGCCGATGACGCGACCGGTTCGAGGTCTTACCAGAATGTGCTTTGCCGCAGCTCTGTCGGCAGCGGCCTGCGCACCGGAACCCTACACACGGCTGAACGCGCCGCCGCAGGGCGAAGGAGATTCACGACCCGTCTGGGCGGACTATTACACCTACCACAACGATCAGGCGATGCTCGCCGACATGTCCATTGCCGATCTGCACTTCGTGCCGCATTCGACGCAGCTATCCGGCGTCGGGCAGGCGCGGCTTGAGCGTTACGCGGAACTGCTCGCCGGACGAGGCGGCACGCTCTATTACGACACGGCCATCGAGGATGAGACGCTCCTCGCCAGCCGCATCGATACCGCACGACAATTCCTGGCGCAGGCCATTCCCGGACAACAGCGCGTCGAACTGGTCGTCGGGCCGCCCGGAGGACGTGGCATGGACGCTCGCGAACAACTCTCTGGCCAGGCCGTGGCCAAGCAGGCAGAGCCGCGACAGAACGCATATCGCCTGAGGAAGTACTCGACGGAAGGGGACCAATAGTGGCTACGCTTCGTCTCGCCATCATGATCGCCTTGATCGGTGTCGCGGCATTATCCGGCTGTACGTTGAATCGCCAGGAGAAGGTGGCTGCGACCTCCGGCGTCGAAGAGAGCAAGGCAGATGCCATTGAAAAGGCGCGCCCCGCTCCGCCGCCGCGCATCTCCCCGGATACGCACATGGCGGCCGGCCGGATGCTCGAAAAGCAGGGTGACCTGAACGCGGCGGTCGCTCAGTATGAAAGAGCGATCGCAGCAGAACCGCGCCAGGTGGCCGCCTACAACCGGCTGGGTATCGTCTATCAAAAACTCGGCCGCTTCGAAGATTCGGACAACATGTTTCGCGCCGGGCTCCGCGCTGACCCGGGATCGGCAGCGATCTACAACAACCTCGGGTACAGCTTCCTGCTGCGACAGCGTTTTGAGGAAGCCGCTGAACAATTCCGACACGCCCTCACCATTGAGCCGGACTTTGATCGAGCAAGAATGAACTACGCGATCGCACTTGGCTATCTCGGACGAATGGATGAAAGCGCCGTCGAATTTTCGCGGGTCGTCTCTCCTGACATCGCACATTACAACATTGCCATGCTGGAGTTGCATCGCGGCAATCTTGATGCGGCACGCCGCGCGCTGAGCCAGGCACTGGCGAAGAATCCGGATTGCCCGGGCGCGGCGGAACAGCTTCGAAAAATCGATGCCCTCGCCGCGTCGGAAGTCACATCGAATCCACCAGCTGCATCACCCCGGAACACACTGGCAGGCCAGCCCTCTCAGGAGGCGGACATCGCACCATGAGCCAGTCGGCCGGGCCATTTCCTCCTGCCTCGAACCTGCTTAGCATGATCGGCATGGACCGATTGAAAGATCCATGGGTACGCGGCATCGCGCTTACCTTGTTCGTTCTGATCGTCCTCGCAACCGCAACCCGCGTTTCGCCACCGACACCGCTGCAAAGCGAGCGCCCTGTCAGCAGTACGAAGGAAGCACCCCACATACGCGGTCCCGAACAATATGCGTGGCTTAACCGGCGTCAGGCAAAAGAATACGTCCCACTCATCGAACGCATTCCCGCTCCCGACGGCTACACCAGGGTGAAGGTAGCCCCGAGGGGCTTCGCCGACTGGCTGCGTCATCTGCCGCTTGCCGCTCCGGACTCGCCGGTCAGGACAGGGAAGAAGAAAATGGTCATGGGGGCCGACGATCCCAAGCTGGCGGCTGTCATCGCCTTGCAGCCGAGTAACGATCGCCTGCTGGCAGGTCCGAACCTGCTCGTGCGCCTCCGCGCCGAATACCTGTGGTCATCGAAGAATCTGGAAGGGCTGGGCTTTCACTTCACCAGCGGGCATCGGTCGACCTGGGAAAGCTGGGCGGCGGGACAACGGCCGACGGTTCGCGGCCGCGAAGTGACCTTTAAACAGGCCTTCGACGCCGACGAAAGTCGCGAGAGCTTTTGCAGCTACCTCGAAACCGTCTTTCAGTATGGCTCCGTCTACAGCGTCATGGAGGACACCATTCGCGTCGCCGACGGTTCCATTGCTGCGGGCGACATCTTCCTGCGTGCGGGCAAGAAGGGATACTCCCTGATGGTCCTCGATGCCTGCCACGCTGAAGATGGTTCCATCCGTATCCTGCTCGGAGACGCCGGTACACCTGCACAGACCTTTCATGTCCTACGAGCGGGTGACGGCAGCGCGTGGTTCAGCGTGACGTCGCAGTGCGACATCGTGCTGCCCGACGGACGCGCCCTGAAGCCGTCGGACCTGCGCCGCTGGAGGTAACCGGCGACTCTCCCTCTGATCCACCGAACAAAGACAAAGCCCGTAGCGGTTTAATGCCACGGGCTTTGTAGTTTCGTTACTTGAGCATGTCAGATCAGTCCGAAGGGCTGCACTCGCAAGGAGTCAATCGCCTGTTGATCCGACAGCACCTCCTATTGAGGAGAGACCGGCTCGATGATCGTCTCTGTCGGTGTCACCTGGTCCGTGATCGGCCCGGTGGCGATCAGCGCGAAGCCCTGGGGTGTTGCGGTGTTCACAGCGGTCGCCTTCACGGTCACCGTGTAGCGTCCGACCATTGGTGTGTTAAACATGGCCTGTTCGACGTTGTTACGAATATCGGCCGTGCCACCGGTTGTGGACTGCCCGTTGGTAATGACATTGCCCAGATAGGTCTGCTGATTCGGTGCGCGAACTTGCAGATCCAGATTGTTGATGTACGCAGGATTGGCATTCAGCGCCGCTTCCTTCTCCGTCCAAACCAGCGTGACCTTCACCGGGTGAATGTTATTGAGGCAACTGAACCGGAAGACGAGTTCCTGACCAGTCGTCAGACCCTGGGCATTGCGGATGTCCGCCAGCACGATGAGGTTTCGATTCTCGCCGGCAAAGTAGAGGGCATTATCCAACAACACACGGCCGTTTCCCTCGCGTGTGCTGGGGAAGCCGGCGATGTTGGTCACATCCACGCCGGAATTGATCAGCGTCGCGCGTATCAGCGCGCCGCTGGGAGTAATGCTGTTCACCGCATTGGCAACCCCCGTCGGATAGAACCCATCGACGAAATATTGCCGAACCAGCAAACCCGCACCAGCCACGGCGGGACAGGCCATGGACGTACCGGTGAAACCGGAGCCCACAAAGCCGCAGGTCGTGGTTGACTGCGATGAAATGGTGGAACAGCCCGGCGCCATGAGTTCCGGCTTCTGCCGACCGTCCTGCGTGGGGCCGAAACCGCCGGAGCAGTGACTGTTGGCGGGCGTGTCGGTACAGGCGGCCACGGCCAGACAGTTCTTTGCATTTTCCGGCGTGCGGACGGCACCGTTGATGTTGGTCACGGCGAACAGCACCAGGTCGTTCTCATTGTTGAAGCTGAAGATATCGATATCGCGGGACCATGCGGTATAAGCCGTCGTGCCGTCGTTGCCCCAGCTGTTGCTGTGGACGCTCGCCCCGGCATTGTGGTCCTGCACAAATTTGGATAGCAGATTCGTCGATGTGACGGAGCTCAGATTGGTAAAGGCCAGTTTGGCTCGATAAGCCATTCCGCGGAAGCCGATCCCGTTGCCAGGTCGCTCATCGCCAACGAAGGTACCGGCCGTGTGCGTGCCGTGCGAGTCAGACCCCGTCGAGCCGAAGTAGGCGACGATCTTGTTGGTATCCGTGAACGAGCAATGCGTTTGCCGTACGGCGCCGTCGATGTGGCCGCCGACCTGCCCTTCTCCACGAATGCCCTTGTCCCAGATCGAACGCACATTGGAGATGTTGCTCTGCAGAATCCAGCCGTTCGTGTCGTTGCGGTAGGTCGCTTCGCCCGCCTCCTCGACCCACTGCACTGACTCAAGATCGGCCAGCGCGGTGTAGTTACCCTGCGGAATGGTAATCTCGATCAGGCCGACATCGCCGCTCATGGACTTGTCCAGAACGGTCACGCCCGGCATCGCTGCGAGCGCGCCTTCGGCGGCATTGATATCTTCACCCTCGAACAACGCGACAGTCAGCTTGAGAATACCCTGATGCGCCAGTTCGATTCGCTCGGCGGTCTGGTAGATCGGCTGACCGATCTCGGGAGACAGTTTCCAGCTTTTGTCGAAGGGGCCGACCCAGCGAACAAAGTCCAGACCACCCAGCATCTGCGCGGGATGGTCACCGGCTTCCAGACGAACGATGTAGGAATGCATCGGGAGATACTGGCCCAACTCGATCCCCGCGGCATTCAGCGCCGCTAGCCGGTCAGGATTCAATGGGCCATCGAGCTGGAGCACGTAGTGCCCTGCCTTCGCGAGCGGGCCGGCCTGCACCGCGTGCAGTGAAAGTTCGCGAGATAGATCCACCTTACCGGTCTTGAGGTGTAGTGCCGCGGGCTCCGGTGCACTGAATTCAGCGGCTACCGGGGCGCCTTTGCCCTGCGCCGCGACCGGCGCGACTACGACCAGCGCGGCCAGACAGAATGCGATCAGACTTGCCTTGAAGGTTCTGGATGATGGAATCACTCTAGTACTCCCACAAACGATCGCCCGGACATGCTTTCCAACCGTGAAAAACATGTCGGACGTAACACCGCTACGTTCTGCACCTTACGGAATGTGTCAATCGGACGTGGCTCTAGCGAGGCGGTCGGGCCTCTGAACGACCCCAAGTTCGAGGGGTACAGACATCGCGAATGCGGTCCGTGGGGGCAATAGCCACCCGTTCGCAGGTTGTCCTTAGTATCATGATAACAGACGTAGCTCGCGAGTCCAAGCCCCTTGCGGGGTCACTTCTCGTGGATTTTCGGTCAAATCGATGTCGAAATTGTGGCGAGAAAGGCCCCGATCGCACGGTTGACGAGTCACGAGCGGGTCAGGATGGCGAAACGTTCCGGAATGACCGTGCCGGCTGTGAGGTCCTCGTCCCGACGAAAACCGATGAAGCTCCCGTCGGCCTGCAATTCTCCGGTGAAAACCAGCCGCAGTTTGCGTTCAGGATTGGCTCGCAGGTTGTAGGTCACACGTAGGATAATCGTGTCGCCGGCTCGCGTGATGAGGGGGGCGTCAAAGATACGCGAAGACATCCCGGATCCGTTCGGGCTGCAACTGACGTCGATGATGGATACTCGCAGTTCCTGGATGACAAGGCACGATCGCGCCGCAGCGGAATCACTCAGGGTCCAGTTTCCTTCCAGAAGTTCCTCGTTATTCAGGAGCGCGCTCGCCGGAATCGGCAGAACGATGGGAATCGGAAGCGGCAATGGGACTATGCCACCGCCTCCACCGATCCCGCCGCCTGCACCACCTGCGCCGCAGCCGCAAAAGGCAGACAGAAAACCCAGAATCAGAAGATGTCGTTTCACGGCTTCCCCCGTGCGATGGCGTCGTTACGTCATCCACTTCGCCGTGTCCCCCGCTCACTTCGAGCGTACCGTTTCATTGTACCGCGTAAGGTGCCGCCGCACCAAGCGATTCGTGATGTGGCAGGGGCAGGAATGCAAGCGCCGATAACTCAAACGCAAGGCCCGGAACCTCGCCCGATCAGCTGGTTTCGCCGTCATCGATTACAATCCGTCGCATGGACGAAAGCCCGTTGGTGCCTATGATGGCGATCAGAGTTCGAACTCTCCAGTTGCCAACCAAGGCCTGAGCAGGAAGATACGTGTCTGGAGATTGTGAGATGCACGTACCCAAGCGGATTGTTCTGAATATGTTACCCGCCCTTCTCGTATTCACGTCCACCGGCTGCAAGCCGGAGGCAGAGCCGAAGCAGCCGGCGGTCACCACCGAATCCTCAGTACAGGACGGTTCGCCGGTACATGAATCGCCGGCCGCAGCAGTTCCGGATCGCGCTCAGCACGAATCGCCTCGACCAGCGCCTCCGTCTGAACCACCGGCAGAGCCCGCAGCCGGGGCGACTACGCCTGTTACAGAAACGTTCGATTCTCTGCGTGACAAGATTCTCGCCCTCCGCGGGACGATCCAATCTTTTCGGGGAAAAATCGACGTACGCTTCGATTCGTCGTATGCCGGCGCGTGGGTCAAGAGCCACACGCACGGCACGGTGGAGTATGTGTTCAGAGGAGAGAAGGTCTTTTATCGCTTCGACATGACAGTCGACACCCACCGCTTCGGCGACGGTGAGGAAACAAGAACCACCGAGAAGCAGGTGATGCTGTGCGACGGGGAGTACATGTATCAGATCGGCGAGTTTGACGGCAAAAAAGCGGCGATCAAGGCCAACATCGACAAGTTACAGACATCGGTCCCCAGCGAGGAATTCTTCTTTTTCCTCGACCGCGACTATGAAGTCATCGTCATGCCGGATGATCAGTTTCAGGGCAACGCCGTCTGGGTGCTGCGTGCCGTGAAGAAGAGCGAAGACGAACTGCTTCGGATCAAAACCGATACCTACTTCCGGCAGGACATCCCCGTGATGGTGAAAACCGTAAACTTCGACCGGTTCGATAATGTGATGCAGGTCACTGAAATCCGCGACATCGAAGTGAATGTGGAGATTGACCCGAAACGGTTTCATTTCGTGCTGACGCCGGACATGGAGTTCGAGGATCAGTCGTGGTGACCGCCCGAGCAACCGTCTGGCCGGGTCACAAAAAAACCCGCCGGGATCACAAGGATGCACCGGCGGGCCATTCATGTTGAAGCTGCTTTCTCGGCAGCCACGTTCACTGCCTTACAGCAGCTTCCTACGTTTACCTATATCCACGGATCACCTCCTCTCACAGGGCCAACTCCCCGAACATGCGCCGAGGTATTCGGCGACGTCGGGCCTGGACCTGTCCGCCGGCCGTCGTCGGCGGACCCGGTACGGGCGAACCCCGAAGGATGCCGCCCGCCATGAACCGTCGCCATCCGCAGCGATCTCCACCCATTTCAGGAGAACTCGCCGAGCGGCGGCTTCGGTCCACTACCGGAGTCTACCGATCTGGAAGCCGGAGCGTCAAATAAATTATTGCCGAATTTTCGGTTGAACTGCGGCGACTTTTCCGATCGTGCCGGGCAATTTTTGCGCCCCATACAGGCCGCGAGTCGATATACTCGTAGATAGCATCCGACCCCCTGCTCCGCCCTGCCGATTCGACCCCAGCGGTCGCGAAGGGCGCGAAATGATTCCGCCGTCTACCGAGCCCTGACTGGATTCCAAAAAGTCACATGAAGCCGTTTCTTCTCCGACAACGTATCCTGCTTTCTATCACCTGTTTCGCAGCGGCCGCTTCGCCCGCCGCCGGTCAGCTTCGAATCGTCAATTTCAACGTCGCCCAGCTCGGCGGAAACATGACCTCCATGCAGGCGGTCTTCGCCGCGCTGAACAACGATGACAAGCCCGGCTTCGCAATGGCACCGCATCTCTACATCTTTCAGGAAGTGCGAACGACCAACACGGGCCCGCTGCTGAACATGCTCAACGCCGCTGCACCGCCGGGCGTCAGCTACGTGCAGGGCACCTATACGAACTTCAACGAAAACGGCACGGCCGGTGCCCAGGCGATGTACTATCGCCCCGATGTGCTGGTCGAGAATCCTGCCGGACACGTCGACATCTTTACACAGGCCGGTCGCTACAGCGACCGCTGGCAGTTGCGGCTGGTCGGTTATGATGCGCCTGATGCGATGTTCTACATTTACAGCACGCACCTGAAGGCCTCGACCGGGTCGACCAATGAGCAGACCCGCCTGACGGGTGCAATCGCCATACGCAACAACGCCGATGCCCTCCCCCCTGGCTCGCACATCATTTTCGGCGGTGACTTCAACGTGTACCACAACAACGAGCCGGCCTACCAGCGATTCATTATGCCCGGCGTCGCACAGGCGCTCGATCCGCTTGGCACGGGTTCCTGGGCGAGCGCCTCCAACGCAATCAAGCACACGCAATCCCCCTGCCGAAATGGCTGCACACTCGTCGCAGGCGGAATGGACGACCGCTTCGACTTTCAGCTCTCCACCGCCGCGTTTCACGACGGCGCCGGCCTGTCGATCATGCCGGGCACGTATCGCTCGTTCGGCAACGATGGCAATCACTACGACACCGACATCAACGCAGGCAACAACAGCTACTACCCGTCGGATATCCCGCGTTCCAACGCACTGGCCAACCACCTGAAAGTGGCCTCGGATCATGTTCCTGTCGTTGCGGAGTATCAGATTCCCGCAGTTCTTGAAGCAAACCTGCCCGAGGATTTCGGACGCGTCATTCAGGGTGCTGAATTTGCCGTTGAATTGACCCTTGCAAACGCTGCGAACGTCGTCGTATCGGCGGGCGCAGACCTGTTGCAATACCAGGTGACCAGCTCCGGCTTCCTCTCAGGGACTGACAGCGGCTTCATTCCCTCGTTGGCGCCTCCCACGCTCGTTTCGCTCCCCGTCGATACCGCGGTGGTCGGCGCGGCCGTTGCTGGCGTTCAGGTCACCAGCAGCAGCCAGGCGGTGCAGGGCTCGCCGGTCACGATGAACATCACAGGCCGAATTGTTCGCACCTCTCAGCCCACGTTCGACGCCGATGCCTCCATCACCAACAAGCAGCTGTCGATGACACTGTCCGCGAACACGGGCGCCCATACGATCGACGTGGAAATCTACAATCGCGGATTCGACGAGAACCAGGCCTTGCTGGATGTGGACACAGTGGATGGTCTCGCAGCACCGTTGGCGCTGCCCGGATCACTGCCGAATCAGATCGGCGCTACTCCGGCAACACTCAGCTTCAGCTTTGATACGACCGGCCTCGAAGCAGGTACCTATACACACGAGCTGACCCTCCACACGAGCGATGAAGACCTGCCTGGAGAAACCTCAAGCACGCTGTTCCTCACCATTCAGGTCGTAGTACCGAGTGCCAGCGCCGATGTGAATTGCGACGGATTTATCAACTTGGATGACGTGATCGCCCTGGTTGAAGTTCTGCTGGGGCTGGAGACATCTGAGTGTCCGCTGGAGCGCGCCGACTTTGATCAGTCCGGCACGACCGACGGACAGGACATCGCGCTTTTTGTACAGGCCTTTCTCCAACCGTGATGTCGCAGCCATCCCACCCATCTTACTACGAAGTGACCGCCACCATCGCGGATGAGGCGACTGCTGCGGCATGGGCCCGATGGATCTGCGAAGAACACATTGCTGACGTCGTTCAGGCCGGGGCAATTCGCGGCCGGCTGGTGCAGCTTGACGGCAAGCCCCATCGTTACCTCGTGCAATATGAGTTCGCCTCACGCACGGCCTTCGAGCAATATCTGCGCGACCACGCACCTCGACTCCGTGCCGAGGGCTCCTCCCGCTTCAACGCGGAAGAAGTCACCTACGAACGTCGTACCGGTCTGTTTCTGACACCCTGACCTTCACGAAACGGGTTCGCCGCTGCAACCGCTTCACCCACGAAACCACTCGCCGCCGGAGAGCACGATTCCCAGTCGCCGCACTTTCCCCTAGAATGCCGCACCTGCCGTTCCCGCGGCGCCTGAGGCATGCATGGCGAATCTCGGTCCGAAAGCCAACATGGTCATCACTACTCGCAAGGGCGGCTCTCCGCTCCATTTGCTTCGAGTGATGAAGTATGCCCGCGCGTACTACCGCTACCTGATCCCCGGCCTCATCTGCATCGTCATCTTCGCGATGACTTACTCGCTGAACATCGCTGCCATGCTCCCGACAGTCAAGCTTATTGCCGACGACCAAGGCCTGCCTGCGTGGGTCAATCAGTACGTCGCCGAGCGGCGGCTGGGCTTTCTGCTCGCGCCGGGTGATGGGGCCGTGCGCGTCTATGCCACCACCGGAAAGAAAAAGCTGCCCGAGGGCGTCGCGGCACAGGACATCGTCCGCAGCATCAACGGGCGGACCCTCTCCGCGAGGGATGCCTGGCGGGAGATCGCCCAGCTGCCGGACAGCGCTTCCGTCCGACTTGAGTTGTTCCATCCTCCGACGGGGCGCAGCTACACAGCAACAGTGGAAGCGTCTGAGGTCTCCTTCACGGAGTACTGGCTGAGTCGTATCGCCGAGAAGCTGCCGCAGGGCACCACGCGCGACGACCGAATGAAAACTCTGTACGTTCTTCTGGCCGCCGTGCTTGTGATCACCCTCGTCGGAGGCGTCTGTCGGTTCTTTGGTGAATACCTGATCGCGCTGGTCGCGGGCCGAACGATCGTCGCCATCCGACGAAAGATGTACGATCGTGTGCTCCGGTTTCCTGTTTCCTATTTCGCATCCGGCAGCATCAGCGATACGGTCAGCCGTTTCGTGCAGGACAGCCAGGACATCTTCCGCGGTCTGAACTTCGTCTTTGCAAAGAGTCTTCGCGAACCGCTCAAGGCCATGTTTGCCTTTGCCGTGGCGCTCTTCCTCGACTGGCGCATCACACTGGTAACTGTGGTCGTGGCCCCGGTTGCCGGCCTGGTTATCCGTCGCTTCGGCAAACTCATTCGCAAGGCCCAGAAGCGGCTGCTGGAGGGCTACGGCCGCATGCTCAGTGCCCTCGAAAGCGCGCTGATCGGCATCCGGGTGGTCAAGGGCTACACCATGGAGCGCTATGAGCGCCGCCACCTGCACGCCGTCGACAACCAGATGCTCAAGCAGCAGATGAAAATCGAGCGGATCGACGCCTTGTCCGGTCCCGCCTTTGAGCTCATGGGTGTTGCCGTCGCCACGCTGGGCATCATCTACTTCGCCGGTCTCATGTTCGACAACCGAATGGACTTCGCCCGTTTCGCCACGCTCGCGGCCTGCATGGCGGGCATGTTCGATCCCGTGCGAAAAATGTCCTCGTTCTACAATCGCGTGCAGCAGGCCAATGCGGCAGTGGATCGCGTCTTTGAAGTTCTTGAGGCCCCGGTGGAAGAAGCAGGACTGCGCCGCGGCGCTGCCTTGGCGCCGCTTGCCCAGGCGATTGAGTTTCAAGGCGTACGATACAGCTACCCCGGCAGTGAACGACCGGCACTAGACGGCATTGACCTGATTGTCCGCCGAGGCGAGCGAATCGCATTTGTCGGGCCCAACGGTTCTGGCAAGACGACGCTGCTCGCCATGCTCATGCGATTCTTTGAACCCGACGAGGGCCGCATCTGCTTCGACGGACGCGACGTTCGCGAATGCTCCATTCACTCTCTGCGCCGTCAAATCAGTCTGATCACGCAGGACACGGTCGTGTTTGCTGACACGCTGGCCAATAACATCGCCTATGGCGATGAGAAGCTCCTTCGCCGTCTCGTGCTGAAGCGGCGGCACCCGGAGCGTTTCCCCGACGGGCCCGACCCTGATTTCGACCGCATCGTCGGCGCCGCGAAGGCGGCCTTCGCCGATGAGTTCATCCGCGAAAAACCCAACGGCTACGACACCTACGTCGGCGAACATGGTGCGCAGCTCTCCGGCGGACAGAAGCAGCGAATTGCCATCGCCCGTGCGATTCTGCGAAATGCTCCGATCTTCATCTTTGACGAAGCCACGAGCCAGATCGACAGCGAAAGCGAACAGAAGATTCACGACGCCGTGCAGAAGTTCCTCGAAGGCCGCACGGCCCTGATCATCGCCCACCGTTTCTCCACCATCCTTCAGGCGGATCGAATCGTGGTCATGGACCGTGGACGCATCGTCGACAGCGGTCGTCACGAGGAGCTGATCGAACGCTGTCGGCTCTATCAGACGCTCTACGGTTCGCAGATTCTCGATGATATGAAACCCGGCGTTGCCCCCGTCGTTTCCGGTGCCTGAGCGTCGCTTCAGGTACGGCGGGCCAATACAACAGAAACGTCGTCCGGGCAGTTCCCCCCCTGGAGAAACTCTGAGAAATCAGCGGCCAGGTCGTTGAGTACCTGCCCCGGCGAATTACCCAGTGCATCGCAAAGGGCCTCCTCAAGACCCGAGAGGCCGAATGTCTCTCCCTCGGCGCTGACGGCGCCGTGGATGCCTGCCGTCGCCAGAGCCAGCGTGTAGCCGTGGCCCAGTTCCAGCGACTGCAACTCAAGGGTCAGGTTCTTGGCCTTGCCGATTGATTCACCGCGTTTCGGCTCGAGTTTCTCACACGTTCCGTTCGGAAGGATCACACCGATATAGACGCCTTCGCCGGCCACGCAGTAGTTCACCTTTCCGGTCGACGGAGAGATCCACGCCGTCGCCAGGTCCACGGAGTGGCGGCTGTCACCCGCAGCCAGCAGCCAGTTCAAACTCCGCGCGAACAGGTGCGGCGCATCGCAGTGAAGAGCCGCGCTGCGAAAGGCCGCCCGGACTTCCGCCAGATATCGCGCGACCGCCATGCCATCGACGCTCAGCCGGGCGACGATCAGCGCGCAGGTTTTGTCGGGCAGTTGCACGACATCGTAGTAATCGCAGCAGCGAGCCGAACCCATGTGCCGATAGCCCGCAACCTGAAGCTCGTTCCACTGCGGCAGGGCCTTGGGCGTCACGGCGTCCTGCGTTGCGCGGGCCACGGTCTGCTCGCTCGAGGAGACGGCCAGTCGCTTCGCGGCGGACTTGCGAATGATCGTCTCCAACGGCACGGCGACGCACGCAGCCATGGCACTGAACGTGTCCAGCGCCTCTTCCCCGAAGGCCGGATCGCCTGCGTTGTTCTCCACGTACAGCATACCCAGATTGCCCGCGGCACAAGGCATCGGCGCCGACATGGCCGACCGCACCTCCGGCGGCGGCGCGTCCGGGCAGCAGAGATACTGTCCCTGCACGAGGCAGCGAGATTCCATCGTCACACAGAAGGTGGGCCGATCACACATATGCCCCTGATCATTGAGGCCGAGGGTCCACGCGAACTCATCGCGATCCAGCGGACGCACGCCGACCCAGGCCCGACGGGCGCCCAGCACTCGGAGCATGGCACGCAGGATCGGCAGCAGCGCGTCGCGGATGGATTCAAACTGCGACACGCGCATGGAAAGGATCGTCAGCTCAACGAGCTGGTCCTTTTGCAGGTTCACAAGGTGGTCGAACTTCTTAGCGATGGTCCCCAGCGGAAGCGACTCACCGTGGGCCTTCGTGAGCGCGACCATTCGTTCGCGGCGAAGTTCTTCCGGCGTCTTGTGCTCCATGAACAGTCGGATCGAGAAGGCCCCCACTTCGACCTCGTCCGCATGGCGGAGCTTGGCCCTGCCTTTTTGCACGGCGCGGTTCAGGCACGTCGGCACACTGGTGTCCATCACCTCAAGCCACCAGGCCCCCTCCTCATCGCGAACGAGCTTCGCCTGCTCGGCGCTGATGCGTGGGTCCGGCAGATGAACGCCGCACTGCGGACTGGAACCGATGGAGAGCATTGCTCCCTCGACCGGCAGCACCGTGCGCAGCTTCTTATTTTCCAGGATCATCAACCGCATGACCGCTCTCCTGCCCGGCAGGACATGACGACCGGGGCCACGGATTGCGACAGGACTATTCCATTTTAGAGGTGGAGCGACCCATACGGCAAACGCCAATCGCCTGCCATGCCGCGATGGGTGCAAAACGGCCCGGAAAAACCACGACAAGGCGACTGCGCGACGCGGCGATTCATCGGCTCATGCAGTTCCGATCGTTGGAAGTGCAAGCACCGCCTGGCGAGCCGGGATATCGTTCCCGCACTCCGGACACCGGCCGGAGACGTTACCGGTCAGGTCGTAACCGCAATGGGTGCACAGAATCCCCCGCGGCTCGAACGGCATGCGATGCGCCTTCTTGACCCAGATAACACCCGTGTTGGCCCAGTAGTCACCGCGGCGCCTGCCGCGAATGAGCTGGAACGCAACAAAGATGATGACGAAAGGAATCAGCAGGCAGAGATTCCGCTTGAAGCTCTGAAGAAAGCCGATCGGTTCCCGTGTGTTCCAATCGATCACGCGGACCCCACAGAGCCACTTACCCGGAGAATATCCGCGGAAACCATCCTTGCAGTAGAAAACCATCGGTAGAAAGATCCATACGTACACAAGCCACAGGATCGTACCGATCAGGCCTGCATCATCGTAGGCGTCGATGATGTCAATAAACATGTAAAAAAAGACCGACTGAACAAGTGTGACCACCAGCCACCAGAGCAATGCATCGAGGATCCACGCAAGCTGCCGCCGGTTCGCGAAGGCATTGCTGCACTTGCGACAGATTGGAACATCAAAAAGCTTGCGATGCGATCGCCCGGACAGCTCGCGATCGCAAATAGGACATTGCGCCGGCCCGACTGCGCTCATCAACTCACCTGTTATTCGTCATCAGAGAGCTGCGAGGGGCTGACCCCGTCGCACGCTCGGCCCATTCCAAAAAAGTAGTATGTCAGAGAAGCTCGTCCGGCACGATCGCCGACGAACGATTTTTTACAGCCCGAGCATCTCGTCCGCGATGCATTGGATGTCCAGTGCATCCACCAGGCAATCATCATTGCAGCCGCGCAGGAGTCGCCTGTCACGCGCGACAGGAACACCCGGTGCATTCATCGGGCCGACGTCATCGGGACTGGGTACTCCGTCACCATCGACGTCCGAATCACAAACATCGCCATCACTGTCACCTTCCCGGCCTCCTTCGTCTGTCTGCCGATGATAAAGTAGTACGGCGTGCCGGTACCGTTTTTGCGCGCTGAGCGCAGGCCGATTGACTATGAATTAGCGTAGAACAGGAATGACATTGCTGCGTCACTCGTTCAGTAGTCGTTCGACAAAGATCTGTATGTCGAGCCCGTCGACGTAGCCGTCGCAGTTGAAATCAAGGTCCGTGGGGCCCAGGCACTTGGCCTCGTCGACGATCACGACTGCGTATCCCTCGACGAACGTGCCGGGGCCCACCCGCGTGGCTCGGAATCGGAACGAATCCATGCCGTAGTAGCCGGGATCGGGCGTGTAGGTCAGTTGATTGCCGGAAACCCCTGCCGTTCCGTGCGCAGCGGGCGCGACCACGCTGAAGGAGTGAACGAATCCGCCGACATCCGCCACCAGCGGCGTTACCGGCGATGCCGGGATGTCCTCTGTGGTGATGATCAGTGCGTAAGTTGCCGTCGGCTCGGGAAGTGCCGGCATCGGCGTTGACCCGGCCCATGAAAAGTTCTGCGCTGAAACGCCGTTACTTCCTGCGTTGCCCGAGCTTGATCCTCCCGTGCCGGCCGACGACGGCGCGAGGAGGGTTCCAGCGCCGCCAAATATCGCGCCGGCTTCGCGCAGGACAGCAATGGAGTTTCCTCCCACGCCGCCGCCGCCGTGTCCGCCACTGCCTCCACTACCTCCGTTTCCACCGTTGCCGCCGCGACCGACTTCGCTTAAGCAGAAGGTTCCTCCGGGACCACCTAAGCCCGGAGTCCCACCGATGCCGCCAGCTCCGCCCGTGCCGCCATTTCTACCTGATTGCGTAAGGATCATGCAATTGTTTGCAGTGATGTTGGTAGCACTTGCCAGAATACCGTAGGAACTGCCGCCCGCGCCGCCGCCCACGCCCGCGCCGCCGCCCTGTCCACCACCGCCACCGCCTCCACCGCCGTTGCCAGATCCACTGACGACGAATGTCCCCCCTTGGCCACCACCACCGCCGCCACCGCCGCCGCCTGAGCCATTCGCTCCGGGCGTGCCGTTTTGTCCTGCTGCGTAGAAGCTCGCGCCACCGGCACCGTTTGAGCCAGCTAATCCGCTACCGCCGGGCGTTCCGTTCTGTCCAGGTTGTCCGGGGTTTCCGCCGATTCCCGAGCTGCCGCCGCCGCCGCCCGACGGGCCGAGCCCAGGACTCCCGTTTACTCCGGGGTTCGCACCTTGAAGCCCCCCGCGTCCGCCCACACCGCCGGTATTCCCAACGGCAGAAGTACCGCCCAATCCGCCTTGGCCGAATGCTGGTCCATCGCAGTCCCCCAGTCCGCCGGGCGCACCGCTACCTCCTGGGGTGCCGTTGCTTCCGTTTGCTCCGTTTTGGCCGGGACCGGGGAGTCCGCCGCGGATCTCGCATGTGCTCAGAGTAATCGCCTGCGAGTTTGAGTTGGCGAGAAGCCCGATGGACAGTCCGCCTGGGATGGCATTGCTGGATGCGATGATCTTCAGACGATCCAACGTCAGCGTAGTCGTCAGTCCTACTGCCCATGCGGCCACGGTCCCGCCGTTGATGGTTGCCGGCGTGTTGCTGCGTGTCCATGCCGAGGCATGATCGTACCCGCCGTACACGTTGACGCGGTCAAAGAAGACGATCGTCTCGTTGTACGTCCCGTTGCTGGAAACATAGACACTGCGCGGGGGATTAAACCAGCGGGCAGCGAGAATGGCAGCACCAACAGTCAGCATGGGTTCATCGATCGTGCCCAGGTTGCGGTCGTCTCCGGTCGGCGCGACGAAGATCGGCCCGCAGGCCATGCCGTCGATGCCGTCGGTGTTCGCGTCGATAAAGGCGTCGTCGGGGCTATCCGTGACCGGCGGCGGATTGAGATGCGGACAATCGGCAAACGTATTTGTCGAGCCGATGCCGATGAGACCCGCGACGGCAAGCAATGCCGAGAGCTTCCATGACCAGCGCGCATTCATAATTATCTCCCTCCGAATTGAAGCCAGCCGAACAAATCGATGATACTCGCAACGCTAGGTTCGGTTCAATCCTTCGGGATAGAAAGTTGCCGGGCACATCGTCGCGCGTGGACCGCGTCAAAGTCTTTCTTGGAGGTATTCGGCAACGCGGCCTTTGTCGATCCTCTCCTGCGCACCGGTATCCCGATCACGCACCGTCACCGTCCCGTCTTCCTTCGACTGACCGTCCACGGTGAAGCTGTACGGCGTTCCGGCCTCGTCCACGAGGCCGCTTCTATCTGAGCCAAAGCAGTGAGGACAGGGAGATCGGAATGATCCGTGGATCGTGAACGGTCACATCGTCTTGCAACGTTACCAGGAGGCCAAGCGGTGCATTGTAAACGGTTTTTTCTAAGAACGCCCGCAATCCATGAGTGTCCTCGTGAGGATCAATCCGTTTTCGATACTTGATCTCCACGGGAATTCGCCGAGTGCCGATGGTAAGGACAAAGTCTACTTCCGGCTCCTGACCACGTTGGGGAACGTGAGCAATGTCCAGATTCGGTATCGACGCGAAGTAATATCCCAGAATGCTTTCTGCGAGTCGTCCCGCCATTGCCGCAAGATGTGGTTCTTTGTCCAGCCCATTGGGGTCAATCGGGATGATTTCCTGTAACCAGCTTGCTCGAAGGGCATGATCGCAGAGACAAACTTTTGCCGTTCGTGCTCCTTTCTTGGTCAGGCGCGCCTCCATAGGCGACACTAATCGAATCAACAGCGTTCCGTCCAGGAATCTAAGATAGCTCAGGATTCGATTCCATCCGATGCTTCCGCCCAATGCCTGATTGATCTCTGGCACAAATACACTCTGTCCCGGAGTCTGACCTGCATACCGGCAACAAAGACGAAAGACCTCTTCCAGTAATTTTTCATCTCGCTTTCGGCCGCGCTCGCCCATTCTCAAGTCGTGTTGTATGGCTCGTTGAATCACTGTTTCGTTTAGATGATTGGCGATTTCCGACCAGGAAACATCGGCGCGCTCGTGGGCCAACGGATAGGCGCCTCGCTCGGAAAACAGGGCAAACGCCTGATGTCGAAGCTCTTTCTCTTTGTTACAGCGTCGGATCGCCTCCTGCCAGAACTCCGGACGAGTCAGCCCATCCAGGCCGTTGTCGGACCAGTACGCCGTCGATTCCGAGCCCAGGCGCATTCCGGAGATCTCACGGAGCAGGAGCGGCCCCAAGTCCATAGTGGAGATGCGGCCCGCGAGACTATCTCGCCCCGCTTCAATCCGAAGCGACGAACTGCCCGTCAATAGAACGCGTACGCGGTGGTTATCAACGAGATGCTTGATCTGAGGTGCCCACGCCGCAAGATTCTGAACCTCGTCGAGGAAGAGAAATGCCGGTTTGCCCTGCTGGTCAATTGCGTTAAACGTAGTCTTGAGGATATGGTCTTCGAACCATCGACCAATGGCGAGGATTGGTTCCGCAATGTCTTCGAGCGTCGGAAGTTCGTCAAAGGATACATAAAGCAGGCGGTTGCCAGCGACACCCTCTGACAGCATCGAGTCCATCACTTGACGAAGCAGGATGGTCTTGCCAACGCGCCGCGGACCGCGAAGCACTGTGGCCGGGGCAAGGCCCCTATCCAGCATGCGCCTGAGACGCTGAAAAGGCCAGCGCCGAAAAGGCGGCAATGTAGGAGCAACGTTGCCCGACCACCACGGGTTATCGCGCCGAAGACTCTCGGACAATTCGAGAGGTAGCTGTCCAAAAAGCGGATTGTTTTCCAATGGGCTCTTTGACGGGGCCATTCATCCTCCGCCCGGGAATATCGACGTCTCACGATGGTATCGCCGTCTCACTGTTTCATCATCAACTTAGCTTGTCATTCAAGAAATCGACCACCCGCGATTTATCCATCCTCTCCTGCGCACCGGTATCCCGATCACGCACGGTCACCGTCCCGTCTTGCTTCGTCTGCCCGTCCACGGTAAAGCAGTAGGGCGTACCCGCTTCGTCCATCCGCGCGTAGCGCTTGCCGATGGATTGCTTGGCATCGTACTGCGCGGGCCAGCGTTTGCGGATCTCACGGAAGAGCGGCTCGGCGATCTCCGGGAGCCCGTCTTTATTCACCAACGGAAAGACCGCCGCTTTGATGGGAGCGAGCCGCGGGTGAAACTTCATCAGCTCCGGCGATGGCCTTGAGGGATCGACGGTGTACGCCTCGCAGATGAAGGCCAGCGTGCTGCGGTCCGCCCCGGCGGAGGGCTCGATGACCGTGGGCAGGAAACGCTCCTTCGTCTCGTCGTCGAAGTAGGTCATGTCCTTGCCGCTGTGCTGCTGGTGCTGCGTCAGGTCGAAGCAGCCGCGATGGGCGACGCCCTCCAACTCCTGCGGCTCATCGGCAAACGGAAAATAATACTCAATGTCCGTACACGCCTTGCTGTAGTGTGCCAGCTCCTTGTCATCCTGGTTGCGCGGCTTGAGATTCTCCCCCGCCAAACCAAGGGACTTGTACCAGTTGATCCGCACGTCGCGCCACCACTCCCACCATTTCATCGCGTCGCGGTCATGGCAGAAGAACTCGATCTCCATCTGCTCGAACTCGCGCGAGCGGAAGGTGTAGTTCCGCGGGTTGATCTCGTTGCGAAAGGCCTTGCCTACCTGCGCAATGCCGAAGGGAATCTTGACGCGCGTGGAGTCGCAGACGTTCTTGAAATTGGCGAAGATACCCTGGGCAGTTTCAGGGCGGAGCCACACTTTGTTTGCGTCGTCTTTAATCGCACCGGCATGTGATTCAAACATCAAGTTGAATTGACGCGCTTCAGTCAGTTGGCACTTATCGTGTTCGCCCGGGCACTTGCTCGGTTTGAGCGGGCACTGCGATTCCGCGATCTGGTCCGCACGAAATCGGCCCTTGCAGCCCTCCGTCTTGCAATCCACCATCGGATCGGCGAACCCCGTCGCGTGCCCGCTGGCCACCCACACTTTCGGGTTCATGATGATCGAACAGTCCACGCCGACCATCTGCACCTCACGGCCGTCCGGTCCTGTCGGCGGGTTGCGCACCATGTCCTGCCACCACGCTTCCTTGATGTTGCGCTTCAGTTCGACGCCCAGCGGCCCGTAATCCCAGAAGCCGTTGATGCCGCCGTAGATTTCCGACGACTGAAAGATAAACCCCCGCCGCTTGCACAGGGCGACGATCTTCTCCATCTTCTCCGCATCTTTGGGCATTCGAGGTATCCCGTGGGTGTATTGTCGGGTCGATAACCCTGTCTACTCGCTCTTCAAGCCGTCGGCTCGACGATGATTCATTCTTGACCGCCGCCGTCAAACTCAACCGCGCCGCCTCGCATCACAAAATCCCGTGGCAGGCCAGCCACGGGATTTAGACGACAGCACACGCCGGTGTATGATAAGTCCTCGATCCAGTGGCGCGAAGCCGACTCGATGCCATCGCTTTGCACACGAATCCTGCCCGATCTAGAATCGTCCATCCTCTACAACATCTTGAGCATCGGAGTATCCGCCATGATTCGCTCGCTTCTCGGAGCATCGCTTTGTTTGATTTTTCTCTCGACCGGTTGCGCCAGCCCGCATGGTTTCGCGACTCCACACGAACCCAAACCACAGCTCTTCGACGGGATGGGCAACCACAGCCGAGTCATCACGACCTCCTCGCCGCAGGCACAGGCCTATTTCGATCAGGCCCTCGTCTGGACGTTCGCCTTCAATCATGACGAAGCCATCCGCTCCTTCCGCGAGGGCGCGCGACTCGACCCCGATAGCGCCATGTGCTGGTGGGGCATCGCCCTTGCCAGCGGTCCGCATATCAACAACCCCGAAGTCCCGCCGGATCGTGCCCGTGACGCCTGGGATGCCCTACAGATGGCGTCATCGCTGCGCGAGAGATCATCGCCCGTCGAACAGGCATTGATCGAGGCGATGATGCAGCGTTTCAGCAAAGACCCCAACGCCGAGCGCCGCCCGCTCGACGAGGCCTACGCCGCCGCAATGGGCACGGTCTGGTCAACACACGGAGACGACGCCGTTGTCGGAACAATCTATGCCGAATCGCTCATGGACCTGCAACCCTGGGACCTCTGGGAGAAAGACGGTTCGCCCAAGGGCCGCACGCCTGAAATCGTCGCCGTGCTTGAAACCGTGCTAGGGCTCGACCCTCGCCACCCCGGTGCAAATCATCTTTACATCCACACTGTCGAGGGTTCACCGAAACCCGAACGAGCCAACGCCGCGGCCGACCGTCTGCGAAACTCCGTGCCCGCTTCGGGCCATCTCGTCCACATGCCGTCGCACATCGATGCCAAGGTCGGTCGCTGGTCTCTCGCGGCCGATCAGAATGTCGCCGCCATCGCAGCCGATAAGGCCTACCGCAAGCGCTCGCCGCGACAGGGCTTTTACAACCTTTACATGATCCACAACCACCACATGCTCGCCTTCGCCTCCATGATGGAGGGCCGAAGCGAATCGGCCGTCACCGCTGCGCGCGAGGTCGTCGAGATGCTTCCCGCAGACTACCTCCGCCGCGAAGCTGCCCTCGCCGACCCGTACATGGGTGCGAAGTACGATGCCCTCAAGCGCTTCGGACACTGGGATGACATCCTCCGCGAACCCGCCCCGCCGAGTTACCTGCCGATCACCACGGCCATGTGGCGCTTCACGCGCGGAGTCGCATACGCAGCGAAGGGCGAAGTCGAAAAAGCCGAGCGCGAACAGGAGAAGTTCCGCGCCGCCGTCCGGAAGGTGCCCGAAGATGCACTGATGGCCATCAATCCCGCGCACAAGGTCCTGTCCATCGCCGACCACATGCTCTCCGGCGAGATCGCCTACCGCCGCGGCGAGATCGACGAGGCCGTGCGCGAGCTGAACAAGGCAATCGAGATAGAAGACGATCTGCTCTACATGGAACCCCCGGAGTGGATACAGCCGGTCCGCCATACCCTCGGCGCCGTCCTCGTCGATGCGAAGCGCTACAAGGAGGCGGAGCAAGTCTACCGAATGGACCTCGAGAACTGGCCGAACAACGGCTGGTCCCTGCACGGGCTGGCCAGGTGCCTGCGAGCCCGCGGCGCGGCGGAGGAAGCATCGCGCGTCGAGGAGCGTTTCGCGAAAGCTTGGCGGCGGGCGGATGTCAGGATTGAGTCAAGCTGCCTGTGTGTACCATAACGAGTCAGCACACGCAGCGGTCAATACTCAAACAGGTCGACGTACTCAAGCTAGAAAAATCGCGAGACAAATTACAAGCCGACGTTGCACTCCATACACGGAGATGCTGACCTATTCCCGTCGCGCGTACGGAAACATCATGTGGTCCACAGGCAACATGCCCGCGCAACCCAACCTTTCGCATTGCGGCCCGTCCAATAATTTTTGCTGCAAGTGACTGCTTCGTAATCAGTTCGGGTCCGTCATCTCTCATCGCGGTCTGATCGCTTCTGGGCATCGCCATTGCCTCCTAGCTCCCCATCGGGAGTGAGGCCGACGCGACCCGCGCCGTCGGCACGCGAGAGCGAGGGAGATCATGGTCGTCGCATTCGCCGATTATTTGACGATCGAATTCAAGAAGCGGGCGAAGATTCTCATTCTGACCTTCTTCACCTATGCCGCGCTCTGTTGAGAAGTCTGCCCAATTCAGCATCCCAATTCTGCTGATCTGACCGTCGTATCGCGTTGACCCCGTGTGCCCGATTATCCCTTCTTCTTTTTCCCGCGCCGTGCGAGCAACAGATTCGCTCGCAGGCCCACGGGGCATGCCCGCACGCAGGCCTCGCACAGCCCCATGATCGAGAAGCGGTGCGACAGGGCATGAAAGCGATGATCGGCGGCGATCAGTGTTCGCAGGCGCGTCACCTCGGCGGCATCAAACTCGATGATCCGTCCGCAGCGCCGGCAGACCATGTGATCGTGGGGGTCCTGCCCGTAGGTGTGTTCGTAATGCACCTGTTTGTTCGAGAAATGCACTTCCTTGACGATGCCGCATGCGACAAGAATCTTCAGCGAGCGATAGATCGTTGCCTTGCCGACGCGATGCCCGCTCTGTCGCATATCCAGCAGAAGCTGCTCGGCCTCGAAGTGCTCATCGTTCTTCATCACCGCCCGCAGGATCGCTTGCCGCTCTTCCGTATACTTGAGTCCGCGATCTCGCAGGTACTCTCGGAAAACGTTCTCCGCCGTTTCGATCACGTTGTCGCTGACGGCCCGGGCCATGGAATGCTCCACCGATGAGAATCTGTCCGCCGCTTCCCGCCGCGCGATCGGACGCCGAAACTCTAGCCGCACCGCGCGGGGATGTCCAAGCATCCGCGATTGGTAGGGGATCGGCCGGCACACTACAATCCGGGAAATGCGTGTTCGGAGTGCCGCGACAGGAAGAAACCGCGATGACCGATTCCGACAAACGACTGGAGGATCTCGATCCTCATGATCGACGCGGCTTTTTCCGCGCGGGCCTCGCGAGCATCCTTCGCCCGGTCGCCGAGTTCGTCGAAAAGAAACTCCCGATCACGCTGCCGGTCATGCGATCGCATCTTCGCCCGCCGGGTGCGCAGCCCGAGGAGTCATTTCTCGATACGTGCTTTCGATGTGGATCATGCGCCGACGCCTGCCCGGCCGACGCGATCTTATTACTTCAGTCGCTCGATGAACGCCTTCGCGGCACGCCGTACGTCGATCCCGATCGTCAGGCGTGCGTCATCTGCGACGAACTGGCGTGCATGAAATCCTGCCCGAGCGGTGCACTGCGACTGGTTGACCGGCTGGAAATCCGCATGGGCCTGGCCATTCTGGATCACGATCTGTGTGTGCGATCGAAAGACGAAGACTGCCGCATCTGCATCGAACGCTGTCCGATCGGTGAGATCGCCATACGTCTCGATGAGACCGGCCGCGTTCAGGTGATCGATCCATCCGCCGCCGGCCACGGCTGCACCGGCTGCGGCGTCTGTCAGCAGTATTGCCCAACGCGCCCCGTGCGAGCGATTCGCGTTCATGCAAACTGAACCATCCGCCCGCGCTCCGAACTGTTCACGATCCATTGATTTACAGAATCCTTGATAAGTTCTTGGCTTGTACGATCAGTATTTGCCATGCCGTACTTCATAATCGAGATCAATTGACATAATCTCCGAATTGTGGTAAATTACGGATATTCGGGTCGTTATTGGCAGTATTTTTTCAAGTTGCGGTGGAGAGGTCATGCCGTGAGCAATTCCCTCCGACGCCTTCTGCTCTCTGTGGCCGGCGCAGTGGCCGTGGTGCCTTGCCAGCCCGCGCTGGCCATTCTTCGCGGCGACATCAATTGTGACGGTGTCATCAACGGCAAAGACGTTCAAGCATGGGTCGATGCGCGGATGGACCCTGCCGCGTACGCCGCGAAGTACCCGAACTGCTCGCGCTGCGCCGCCGACTTCAATGGCGACGGCCAATTGACAGACGCCGACCAGGCGCTGTTTATCGCTTGTCTGCTCAATACGGTCGCGTGCTTGGCGCATACGCCGTGCTTTTGTCCGCTGCCGCTTGTCCCAAGCGGCGCGATGCCCGCGCCGGACGCAAACGATCCCGCCTTCGCCGTCGGTGTCCTCGCTGACTTCAACGACCGCAACGTCATCCGCGCCGGCGGTGACTTCCCGGAGATACCAGCGACGCTGCTCGAACAGGACGGTCAGCAAACTTCCTTTGGTTGGCCGATCGGAGGGCAGGATGCGATCAACGGCTACGACATGAGCGGACGCATCCGTTACCCGGCAGGCGGAGGTGGTGGCCTGAATGCGCCCGTCGCGGCCAGCGGGCCGTTCCCGCTCGTGGTCATCGCCCACGGCAACCACACCCCGTTTGCATTTGGAGGAGGCACCGACCCGAGCAGTGAGAATTATCGTGGCTATACCTATCTGCAGAACCGGCTCGCCACGCACGGCTTCGTATCCGTCAGTATTGATCTCGACGATTTCAGTGCCCTGTTTCCTGGCATTCTTGCTCGGGCCTGGCTGGTGATGTGCGCTGTGGAATACATGGACCGGCTCAACTCCGCCACGGGCACTCTCCAGAACGCGATCGATATCAACAACCGCGTCGCCCTGATCGGCCACTCCCGCGGAGGCGAAGCGGTGGTGCAGGCCGTCCGCCTGAATGCGACGGGCGCTGTGCCGGGGATTGGCCCCGGAACGACGACCGGCCCTTTTCCGATACTCGCGGTCATCGGCGTGGCCAGCACCCGATTCTTCGATGGCAACGTAAACTACGACCTGCGCCTGGCCGCTGCGGACGCCTACCAGGCAACGGTGCCGGCCAGCGTACTGGCGGGCGGCTCAGCTCCACAGTTTCTTGGGATGTGGGGTGACGCCGACGGCGACGTGGATGGTTCAGACTCAAGTGGAAATGCTATTCTGGGCAGCGGTTTTTTCGAGATGCGACCAGAATTTAGAGGGGTCGCATCGCACGTTGTCGGTACTTACGATGGTAGCGCTCCCCGTCCCAAGCAATTCGTCTGGATCGAAGGCGCGAACCACAACTATTGGAACACAAGTTGGTACGGCAATATTGGGATGCCCAACCAGTTTGGTGACGACGGCAACGGGGTGGTTACGACACGAATCACGGATGCCCAACAGCAGGCCATCCTCTCGGCTTATGCTGTGGCGTTTCTGCGCGGATACGTTCGGGCCCAGTCTCCGGCGAACAATCAGGCGGCCTATCGGAACTACTTCCGTTTCCAGCCCAACCAGCTTTCTCCCGGCGGCGTGGCCGCCGCACGGGCGCACCTGCAATATCAGGAGCTCGATAGCAACCGCCGCATCGTCGATAGCTTCGAGGCCAACTGCGCCTTGGGTACCACGTCGACCGGGCAGGGCGTCGTGGCAACCGGGACGCTCACGAATCCGGAAGAAGGAGAATTGATCGGAGCGTACGACCACCCGCCGACATCACCCCTTGGCTGCGCCGCAGCGATGAACTCCCAATCGTGGTATCACAACACGCGCGGCTTTTTGACGGAATGGACCGCGGCGGGGAACGTCTATGACACGATTACGCTGGCTGGCCAGCGAAACGTGTCCGGCTTTGAAGTGCTCAGCTTCCGCATTGCCCAGGATTACCGCGATGCGGACTCTCAGTTGGCGACCCTGGCGCTGGAAGTGCAATTACGTGACGGATCCGCCACACCGGTTACTACCAGTATACTGACGGGCACGATTACAACAATTCCCATTCCTCAGAAGCGCGACGACGACGTGTTGCTGTCAAAGTCCATGTTAAAGACGATACGCATTCCGCTTTGCCGGTTCAAAGAAGTGCAGCCCAACCTCGACCTGACTAACATCGTGCGAGTGAGGTTCACGAACTTCGACCGCGCCGCCGGCAAGTTTGGTATCGACGACATCGAATTTTCGAAGTGATCCCCGTGCAGCGGGAGGCGATGGATATGACCGGTCAACTAAAGGCTCTGACGCTTGTCGCTCTGGGCGCCGTAGCGACCTGGGGGCTACACCCCGCGGCCGCAGGCGAGTCGAATGTGACGCTGCTCGACGTCCACACGGTGGAGCCGGCCGATTCCACCTACGGCCGCTATCGTGTCGTGTTCACCGTCAGCGCGCCGCTTCCTCCCCCGACCAGCAGTTACGGCGGCGTCTCCGCCTTTTTGGGCGGCCAAGTTTTACGCTACCCCGGGTTCCCGCGAGACGAAACGGTGATTTTTGGATACCTCGACCAACTCCCCGAGCAAGCGTCCACTCTATTCCTTTACGAATTGGGCCGAGCCCGCTCCGATACCGATGGGACGAACCTGTCGCGGCCAATCGACGCACGGGCCATGCTGGCCAAGGCCCGCCCAGCCGCCGGCGAATACGAGGCGCCGCACATTCGACGTTCCAAAGACGGCGTCGACCTTGTTGCCGTACTTGAAGGGGCCGACGCCGTGCTGACCGCCCGGTTGGTCCGCCGTGAGGCCCATTTGAGCGAATCGGACATTTTCACGTTGTTCTTCGAACCGCTGCAATCCTTGAAGGAGAGCCCGCGCCTTGCCGACGGCGAGTTAATCAAGTTTGACTTCACAAGCCGCCGCCAGGATTTGGAATTAGGGGCGGTTTACCTGCTCTTTGCCACTGTCGAATCGTCCGGTCTAACGCTGGCAAACCGGCCGCCGGAAATCGTACGCGTCTGGTGGCCGGAGGACGATTTCGTCTTGCGGTTCGTACAGCAATGGCTTGCGCTTCCTGATGCCTGGGCGGGCGACGCAATTGCTCGCCGCCGCGCGGCCAAACTGTTTTCCGAGGGGTTGACCAGTCCTGCCGCGGAGATCCGCTACACTGCCGCACAACAACTTGGTAGTCACCCGGAACTCCGCGATCTGCTGCCGGCCGACGTGCTTGAGTCCCTCCGTCGTCGCTCCGTTTTAGACCCGTCTCCTTACGCTCGACAGGCCCTCTCTGATTTGCTCAGTGCCGTCAAGTCAGAGTAACCTTGGTTCTCCTGTTTCGCCCACAGAGCGGAAGTTACCGCATCCAGTGATGTGAAGCTGCATGCAAATGCCTCTCATGAAAGATGAGGATCGTGTGCTGTGCGAGGGTGACCAGTTCAGGATTTTATACCGCGATGCTTGAGAACGCAGCCGCATCTTGGTGATCTGCAGTCCAAAATGGATTCTCACGCCGCCTTCTCCGACGCGGTCGGCGTCTTGTCGAGAATGTCTTTCAGCACCGTGTCCGGCTCCAAACCCTCCACCTGTGCTTCGAAGTTCAGCAGCACGCGATGCCGCATCGCCGGCAGATAAATACTGCGGATGTCCTCAAAGCCCACGTTGTACCGGCCCTCAAGCAACGCCCGCACCTTGGCCGCCAATGAGATCGCCTGCGCCCCGTGCGGGCGATTCGCGTGGAATCGAATTAAAAGCTCCGTGCGCAAAAGTAACGACCGACCTCCACGCCCGCCTGGTCGCGTCGTTGTGTCGACCGGCCGAGGTTCACCACAAGTCGCCGCGATGAACCCACGAAGTGGCCGATCGTGCGGCCGAACGGGCGCGCAAAGCCGCCGTCAAGGACAAAATCGCATCCCAGCCGCGATGTCTTCGCGTCAGTGGGCTTCTTAGCGAATGCCCCAGTCGAAGTCGACGCCGAAGATCACACGGATCGGAAAGGTGGCGAGAAATCCGATGAGCCGCCAAGGATACGTGATAAACGTTACAAAGTTGCCCAACATAATCACACCTCCCATGAAAGGGCGTGAAGCCGTGGCGCTAGTGATTGAACCTGTAATTGGCGGAATCGTAGGCAGGCCGTTCGGCGGTTTCAATGAAAAACGAACGAAAATCGGCGCGGTGACATGGGGACAATTCACGATGAAAGGAGGGAGAAAATCAAAGTCGCCACAACGCTGACCCTGTACTGCGTTTACGCAGCCTTTTCCGCCGCGGTCGGCGTTTTGTCGAGAATGTCTTTCAGCACCGTGTCCGGCTCCAAACCCTCCGCCTGTGCTTCGAAGTTCAGCAGCACGCGATGCCGCATCGCCGGCAGATAAATATTGCGGATGTCTTCAAAGCCCACGTTGTACCGGCCCTCAAGCAACGCCCGCACCTTGGCCGCCAATGAGATCGCCTGCGCCCCGCGAGGACTGCTGCCCCATCGCACGTAGCGATTTGTCAGTTCTGTCGCGAACGGCCCGCGCGGGTGCGTCGCCAGTGTCAGCCGGATGGCATAGTCCTGCACGTGCGGCGCGACCACCACGCGCTGCACCAGCTTCTGCGCCCCGATGATCTGATCGCCCGTCATCACCGGCTTGATGTCCGGCTTGTGACCCGTGGTCGTCCGTTGAAGGATGGTCGCCAGCTCGTCGCGACTCGAATACTGCACGATCAGCTTGAAGAAAAAGCGATCGAGCTGCGCCTCGGGCAGCGGGTAGGTTCCTTCCTGCTCGATCGGGTTCTGCGTGGCCATCACAAAGAAGGGCGGCGTCAGCGGATAGCGCGTTCCCGCAACCGTCACTGTCTTCTCCTGCATGGCCTCCAGCAGTGCCGATTGCGTCTTCGGCGTCGCCCGGTTGATCTCGTCTGCCAGAACCATCTGTGCGAAGATCGGTCCGCGCTGAAACTGAAACTGCCGCCGTCCCGTCTCCGGGTCTTCGTTGATGATGTTCGTGCCCAGAATGTCCGCCGGCATCAGGTCCGGTGTGAACTGAATGCGGGAGAACTCCAGCCGCAGGGCTTCCGACATCGAGCGAATCAGGTACGTCTTGCCGAGCCCCGGCACGCCTTCGAGCAGTGCGTGGCCACCGGTGAACAGACAGATGAGCACGCCCTCAACGATTTCGTTATGCCCGACGATCGCCTTGCCGATCTCATCGCGAACCGCCTTGAACTTGACTCGAAACTCTTCCGTCGCCTTCGCGATTGCCGGATCCACTTGTGCTGCCATGACTTTTACTCCCAAGCGATCGAGCCGGCGAATTGTAATCCGTCGGCTCCGTGATGAACTCAGCGTACTACTTCTGTTCGTCCTGCTGATCCTTGGCTCGCTTCTTTGCTTTGAGCAAACGCGCCGTGGTAGACTCCGGCGGCGACTCGTCTGCCTGTGATGCCGGTTTCGACGGCTGCGGAGGCGTCTGTGCGTCCGCACCTCCCAGCGCTGCCGTCAGATCTCCGGCCGGCCTCGCAGCGCCCGGCCCGGCCTCGAACTTCGCTCCAGCGGCGGCATCCTCAACTCGCGGTGGTCGCGGCACTCCGGAAGCTTCCGTACCAGCCGCACCGCTCTTTGTCCGCTCGGAACGAACCTTTTCACGCACATCCTTCAGGCCGGTCAGCGTCTGCTCGGCCTGCTTACCCGGCGAGAATCGCCCTGCGATACTCGCAATATAACCTCGAACATAGGCCAGCGTCTTGATCGGATCGACCGCGATCCTCCGGATTGCTACATCCAGAAGGAAAATGAACAGGGCCAGCTTCAGCAGGAACTCCCAGATCGGCCGCCGCGCCACCGTCGGCGGCAGGTTATGGGCAAACACCGTTTTGGCATCCGCCGCGAGCGTCAGTACCCGTCCATCTGTGACCTCGGCAAGCTCCCGCAGCAGCGCCTCATTGGGTTCCAGATCACGAAACTCCGGCGAATAGGCAATCGTCACGCCGGTGCGGATCATGGTCGGTTCGACCTCACGTCCGCCGGAGCTGATCAGATTGAGAAGGTAGGTCCCCTGTTCATCGAGCGTGAAACGCCCTTCATAGCGTCCCGGGCCGGTCTGCACGATGTTGACGTTGGTCGATGTACCATCCGGCGCGATGGCCCGCCCGACGAACTGCTGGAAGTTCTCGAAACCGTCCTGCTCGCCCTTACTTTCGATGACGATGCGCCCCTCGTCACCTTCGATCGTCGTCAATACGTCGTAATTGGCCGCGCTGCCCTGCTGCATGCACCAGCGGACGGCCTGCGCCCAGAGCTTGCTGAACGCCGGCCAGCCCGCCCACTCTGTTCCCCAGTGCTTCCATCGCCCGCTGGTGAACGCCATCGTGCGGCCGAATCCGACCAGCCAGTGTGCCAACAGTGGATCGCCACGCTCCGTCACCAGCGGCATCTCCACATCCACGACTTTGCGCGGCGTGGTCACGACGTAGCCATTGAGCACGGGAAGATCATCGCCGATGCCCGCCATGATTTCGGAAAGATGCGGCCGCACCTGCGGTTTGAAGATTTCGTCGCGAACGACCGGCCGGCGGACAATCCGCGCCTCCTTCGTGAAGATACGCGGCAATTGTTTCTCATCACCGGCCTGGCTGAGAGAATAATACCGCCCACCGGTCACATCGGAGATGCGCTTCATCACGGCGATTTCCTGACCGCCATGCGGAAAGATGGAGACCGTCGTGCAAGTGATCTTGCTGCCGACCATCTGATTCAGCAGACCGGTCGATGGCGGGGCCGGATCACCGTCGGATATGATGATCATGTGCCGCTGGGCCGCATCCTTGCAATTGACCAGGGCCTTGTAGGCCATGCGCATCGGCGTATCGAAGTCCGGCATGTCGCTGTTCTGCATCCGTCGAATCTGGCTGACCACCGCGTCCTTGTTGCTCACCACGCGCATCGGTACTTCCCAGACGTAGCCGCCGATGCCCCAGCCGACGATGCCGAAATAATCCAGACGGCTGAGTGTTTTCAACGCCGCCACCGCCGTCTCGATGCCCCATTTGTTTCCCTGCGGCATCTCGCACGAATGCATCACGATGGCCAGCGCCCCGCGCGGAATCTGTTTCAGCGAGTCAACATCGAATCGTACCGGCATGATCTCTTCGACGATCGACCCCTGCCAGCCGCCCGCGGCGAAGCTCTCGTCACCGCCGAGCTTGAGCAGCCCGCCGCCCAGATCGCGCACATAACTCGCGAGGGCTTGTTGCTGCTGAGCGCTGAACAGCTCCGCCGGAACATTCGCCAGGATGATGGCAGAGAAATCCTGGAACGATGCCGTGTCCAGCATGTACGATTCCGCCTGCTCCCATTGCACGCGGATCCCCTCTCGCCTCAGCGCCTCCACAAGGACCTCGTTGTCCGCCTCATCGGCGCGGGTTCCAAGATATAGAACCGTCCGCGGCCCTTCGACATTTGTGAATGCGCGGGCCACGTTATTCTGTGGCATCGTGTCCGCCGTCTTGTCGTCCGGAATGAACTCCGCACGAAACTCATGTGCCCGGGCCGACTGGATCGGTATGCGCACGTTGAAGGCATTTCGGCCGGGCACCAGCGTCACACGCTGACCGGAGCCGGGGCTGTCCGGCGAGAGGTCGATGAGTTCCTCCTCCTGACCGATGCGCTGGTAAATGAGAATCTGCCCCGTCGTAGCACGATCGCTCTTGAGAATCAGCCGCAGCGGTACCTGTTCGTGCAGATTCGCGTATGGCGGGGCGACCAGTTGCTCGAAGACGACCTCGGCGCCGAACTCAGAACGGAGCGGCAGCACATCGATCGTCAATCGGTTGGCCTTTGCCGCCTTGGCAGCATCGAGGGCGTCACCGACGTTCTGTATCCCGTCCGACAGGATTACCACACGATTGTTCGTGGAATCCAACGCGCAGGCCGCCGCCACACGAAGCCCCTGGGCGAGATTCGTCCGGTCCGGTCGCTGGCCGTCCGCAAACGGCATCGGAACGTGAATTCCCCCGTCCGGACCCGGCCGACTTGGAAGTTGTTCGATGTTTGTCGCGCCGTCGAAGGTGAGAATGGCCAGGCGATCATTCGTCGGCATGCCGGTCGCGACCTTGCGGATGAACTCCTCTGCCTGTTTGCGGGTCTCCGCCGACACGGAGCGCGACTGATCCACCAGGAAGAGGACTGTCAGATCGTCGTTCTTGAGGATGCGGTGCATGCCGGCCATGGCCAGCACGAGCAGGATGAGCACAGCCGATCGCGCTGCGAGGGCCAGCTTCCCACGGATCGGTCCGAGCCCCGAAAGACTGCGGCGCGACATCCACCAGAAGACGACAATGAGAAGGACCAGCCAGAGATAGGCCGGGCGGTCGAATCGTTCGAGTGAGAAGATACCGCCCATCGTTGCTGATCCGGCCCCGCAATTGCCCCCACTGAGGTTTCAATCTACGACGAAGACGGCGGATTGTAATCTGTCGGCTTCAACTCTACTCGCAGCAACGTTCAGCAATCCGGAATTCGAATAAAAAATCAAAGACGCAACTACCAGTGTATCACCTGCACGCGATTGTTCCATGAGTCCAGGCAGTAGATGTTGCCCCGCAGCGCGCAGGCCACCCCCCACGGCTGCGCCATCTGTCCTACCGCGCGGCCCGCCGTACCCCAACTGGACACAAATCGTCCACTGCGATCCATTCGTACGATGCGATTGTTTCCCCGATCCGCAATCAGTATCGTCCCCGTTTTCTCAATCGCCAGCCCGTACGGATAGTTGAACTCGCCGTTGCCGCTGCCTGCCCTGCCGAAGCTGTCCTTCAGCGTGCCGTCATCGCGAAAGCAGCAGATCCGGTGGTGACACGAATCTGTCACCCAGAGTTGACCGTCCGCGTCAAAGGCCATGCCGACCGGCCGCTCCACCCACGCATCTCCACTCTCACGATCCGCAAAACTGCGTACATATTTCCCATCCGGCGTGAAGATGCTGATCCGATCATTCCCGCCGTACTCCCCCACGTAGACATAACCCTTTGCGTCGATCGCCACGGCGCAGGGAAAGATGAACTCGCCCGGCCCTTCTCCGGCGCGGCCGAATCGAAAAAGTTCCTGCCCGTCGCGATCAAACGCCATCACCCGCGCGTAGTGTGTGTCGGCCACCCAGATGCGATTCTGCCCGTCCACGGCCAGACTGGTCGGCTTGCCGTTCTTGTATTCCGGCATCCGCCACTGATGCTCATAGTTGCCGTCGGCGCTGAAGCGCTGAATCCGTGCCGTCTTGTCGACGATATAGACGCAGCCGTCGACCGGTGAAACCGTCAGCGCCCGCGGATAGCTGAACTGCCCCGGCGACAATCCCGGTCCGCCAAAGACATTCCGCACTGCCGACTCGTCGGCGCTTTCCCCGCTGCATCCAACCAATAGAAGGGTCGTAAAGACTGCAAGCTCTATGAAATAAGCAGGAAGACGCCGCTGATCCGTGCGTACCGCCCGACCCGGTCCGTGCAAAGCGCAAGACATGCGCTGTTCGCATCGGCACGAAATTACTTCACGGGCGTTCACGTGTTTACCTTCCCATCAGTCTGGACCGGCCTCGCAACAGCATCAACACCGCGCTGGCGCCGAGCATCGCCGGCACGATCAACATCATACTCATCGCGATCGTCTCGTCCTGACGGCCATAGTGCATCTGCATATCCACCTTGACCGCAAGACTCCCGCCGAAGAACCTCGGCGGCTGCACGAGCACGCTCGATGCCACTTCCGAAATCGCCAGACAGCCGCTGAGCATCGCCGCTGCCGCGAGCGGCAGCGCCAGTAACGGCCATCGCACATGGGCAATCCGACCCAGCCCCGTGGTCCCGTCCACCCTCGCCTGACCCAGCAGCCCTTCCGGTATGCGTCGATTCAACAGGTTGGCGACGCACACCGGCAGGAATGCGTACCGCGCCAGCATCGCTGCCGTCCACGGCCACGGCGTACAATCATAGACGCTCCAGCGTGAGAGCGGATCGCTGATGCGCGAATAAAATGATGCCAGTGCCGTCCCGGTCAACTCAGGTGGCAGCACGGCCGTCACGATCGCACCGGCCGTCAGCACGCGTGCCGCCAGGCGCGCGGCCCATCCATCATCCGGATCAATTATCGCCGCCGTGGAAATGCAGCATGCGAACAGTCCCGTCAGAAATCCCGCGATCAGCGTGGCCAGTCCATCGTTGCGGAAGGTTCGCGCCGCTGTCGACAACGTATCCGTGAGGGAACTGCGACCGCTACCGAGTTCAATCGCAAAGACCACAATCGGAAAGATCGTAATGCCCGCTGCCAGCAGACACGAAACGACCCATGTGATGCCGGGCCTGCGCGCCTTGCTTCGATCGACGTTGCCGCCAGGCGATGCCGTCGCGCCGCCCAGATCGGACGAATCGTGGCTTTCTCCCCATTGCGCCATGGCCCGAAGTCCCGGCAGTGCTGCAAGCACAACCAAAGCGATCAATGCGAGCATCGGCCAGGCCTGCCAGAACAGGTACCCCACCGGTCGATCGAATCTCGCGGATGTTGACGCCTGCGCCATCATCTCCACGGCCCAGACATCGCTTGCCGCCATGAGCGGTGGCACCGTGCTGTCCGTCGCCGACAGGATTAACGTAATGCCGAGTGCGGCCAGGATCGGCGCACGCATCATTGGCAGGGCTCCACGAAGAAACGCCGCTGTCACCGATGCATCCAGTCGCGCCAGTTGATACCCGACACGCCCGCCATGCTCGAATGATGCCGCCATGACCAGCGCAGGAATCGGCCACAGCCAGGTCGCCATCACCCAGGCGGACTGTAGCGCTTCAAGTCCCGGTGTGTTCCAGCCGACGATGCCCAGCAGTTTCGCAATGATGCCATGCCGCTGTGTCGACAGGAGCATCCAGGCATAGGCGAAAACGCCCGGCATGGTTACCAGCGGCACGACGATCATCGATGAGAGCAGGCGACGCGGCCATCCGTGAGCCGTCTGCGTCAGTGCCAGGACAGCGGGAAGCGCTAGCAGAAACGCCAGCAGCGTCGACGCACCGGCCATCCAGACGGTCGTCCGAAGTTGCCGCCAGATTCTCGCCGCGGGCCACCAGTCCTGCCCGGCATGCGGACCGCTGATCGCTTCGTAAACCAGTGCGACAAGCACGATGCCGACCGAGGCCGCCGCTGCGACCCAGCCCAACCATCGCACCACCCGTACGAAATGAACGAAATTCACTTGAGCAGCATGTCGCGGACCAGTTGGTCTGACAAGTCAAGTTGTGCTGCTGCCGCGGCGTAGTCTACTGCCGCCTCTTTCGGCGCTGCCGCACCCAACTTCTCACGCAGCGCCGGCCGCACCGGCACATTGCGCGATGCGCTGCGATGCAACCGCGCTTCGACTTCCTCGGAAATCAGGTAATCGATCAATCGCTTACCCGTCTCCGGATGCGGCCCCCCCCGAACCAACCCGACCGAACAGGGAATCCAGAGCGTCCCCGGCACGCGCGGACCGTCGCCCGGCGCATCGAGGTCCGGGTAGATCATCTCCACCGAATCGCCGCGCTCCTGTGCCACGATCACGTCATCCGTATCCGTCGCGACGAATTCCGTCACACCGCGCGACAGGAGCAGCACTGCCTGTGCGTTGCCATCTGCGAGCTTGCACTCGTTGGCCAGCAGCCCCGTGTAGAACGCTTCCATCGCCTCGCGTCCCCAGAGCGACAGCAGGACAGCCATGTGACCTCGCGTCGTTCCGAAGCGCGGGTCGGCAATCCGAAAGCGTCCCTTGAACTTCGGATCGGCCAGGTCGCACCATCGCTGCGGAAGGTCTTCGGGCTTCGATCGCCGTGGATCATACGCAATCACCCGGCCACGCAGCCCGATCGCCGACCAGTGCCCGTCCGCGCTGCGATACATCTCCGGAAGTTGCGCAGAGACCGGGCTGACGTACGGCGCGAGAACACCCTGCGAGTCCAGTTGCATGGTGCCGAAGATCTCGCTCGACCACCAGACATCCGCGCGAGGGCGAACTTTTTCCGCAAGCAGCTTGTTGACCAACCCGGTTGTCTTGCCGGCTTCCGTATCGAAGACCTGATGCACGCGGATACCCGTGCGATCCTGAAACGCCGCGAGGATGGGCTCCGCAAAAGCCACATCCACCGAGCAGTACACGACGACCTCCCCTTGCTCCGGCCGCTTCGTATCCTCCGATTTGCACGACGACACAAACACGATCAACGCAATGCAGACGGACGACCTGGTACACTTCAACATCATCTGCCCTCGTTTTCGACGCAGATACACGCTCAGCTCACGAACGACGTCAAAGGGATCGACCCCGAGCGTTCGATAATATCCTCGAACTCGCACATAAACAGTTGCAACCTGCATTCGAAATGCGTAAAATTGTCCATTACTCCCCGAGCCGGACAACCCAGCGGCACGGTACGCTTGGATGGAAGCTCCCTTTTCGGAGAGAATTATGATACAGGTGGCGGTTCATCGGGATCATCGTATCTCCTCGCCAGGTCAACTCTGCCGTTTCCTGGCTGCGGCCGTGGTACTGCTTCTTGTGACGGCCGCTGTGTCACCGGCTCAGCCCGGTTTCATAGTCGACGTAACCGCCGATGCGATGGCCCTCCCGCGCGTCGCCGACGAGCCCACCGTCGTCAAGCAACGTTTTGTCGATCTCCGTCTTGATGTCATTGATTCTCTCGCCATCGCCGAGGCGAAACAGCTTCGCTTCGACCTCTTCAGCGACCTTCGACCGGTCGGCATCTTTGATCGCCGCGAAGACCGGGATGACGACAGTTACACCTGGTACGGCCGCATAGAAAACTCGCCGGAGAGCTACGTCGTCCTCGTGAAACATCGCGACGTGGTCTTCGCCCAGCTCGATCTGCCCGACCAGGGTCTCTTCCAGGTACGCTACACCGCCGCAGGCCATCACGAGGTCGTCCAGCTTGACCCATCCCAGTTCCTCCCCTGTGCGACCGGGCCGGAGCACGCGATCGCCGCGCCGCATCCGGCGGTTCAGGACGCCCCACAAGAGGGCGGTGGAGCCACGCCGCGCGCCGACGACGGCTCCAAGATCGACGTCCTCGTGCTCTACACGACCACCGCGCGCATCGCCGCCGGCGGCACAAACTCGATCGAGTCGGTCATCATCATGTCCGTCAACCTCACCAACAACGCCTACGTCAACAGTCTCGTTAATCCGCGCCTTCGCCTTGTCCACATGGCGGAGACTGATTATCCCGAGTCCGGCAGCGCCGGAACCGACCTGGGTCGCTTCGCATCGCCCGGCGACGGCTTCGTTGATGAAGTCCACGCAATGAGAAATGAATACGGCGCCGATCTCTGCGCACTCATCGTCAACAGCTTCGACGCCTGCGGCATCGCCTATCTGATGACCTCGCTCTCCCCCGGCTTTCAGAGTCTGGCATTCAGCGTCACCGCGCGCGGTTGCGCCGCCGCAAATCTCACCTTCGCTCACGAGGTCGGTCACATCCAGGGCTGCCACCACGATCGCGACAACGCCGGTAGCGCCATTTATCCATATTCCTACGGTCACCGCTTCACCGCCGCTTCACAGTTGCGGCGCACCATCATGGCTTACGATCCTGGCGCGCGTGTGACCCACTTCTCCAACCCCGACGTGCTCTTCAGCGGCGTGCCCACCGGCGTCCCGATCGGCGAGCCCCTCCAGGCGCACAACGCTCAGACCATCAACAACACGGCCCTGACCGTCTCGCAGTTTCGTGCAGCCCTGCCGGAGGACTTTGACCCACCCGAGCCGAACCCGATGACCTTCTCCGTCCCTCCGGCGCCGATCAATTCCACGTCGATCAGCATGTCGGCCACCGCCGCGACCGACGAAAGTCTGCCCATTCGTTACTATTTCCAGGAGACAACCGGAAACCCGGGGGCCAACCACAGCGGCTGGCAGACCGTGTCCTCTTACGTCGACTCCGGTCTGACGCCGAACACCGAATACGGCTACCGCGTCCAGGCCCGTGACAACGAGAGCGTGCCCAATCAAACCGCCTTTTCGGAAACTGCGTATGCAGCCACCCACATCCAGACGCCCGGCCAGCTTGGCGCCATCACGCTCTCCGCCACTTCCGTCCAGATCCTCGCACCCGGCGTCTTCACCAATCTCAACCTCGGACTCTCCGGCATCCTCTTCGAGGCCGATCCGCCCGGTGACTACACCAATGTCAACGTCTGGAACTCCGCCACCTCCGTCGTCGTCTCCGGTCTCATGCCCGGACGCCTCTATTCCTTCCGCGCCAAGGCCCGAAACCAGTACGGCGTCGAAACCGGTTGGAGCCCTCTCACCTACGTCGAAACCTTCCCTCTCATCGGTGACTGCAACGACGACGGCGTCTTCGATCTCGACGGCGACCTGCCCTGCTTCGTCGATGCCCTCCTCGGCATCGAATCCTTCCCCGGCGCCATCGAACGTTCCGACATCAATTTTGACGGCTTCACTGACGCCCTCGACATCCCCGACATGATCTTCTGCCTGGTCTACGCCGCTTGTAATTGAGTGTTGAATTAGCTACGCTACAGGTAGCAATTCAAAGGAGGCGATCATGGCACGGTGCTTCTCTCGGGTCGTTTTCAGCATCGGTACCTTGCTCATCCTGCAGTCTGCATCAGCGCAAGTCCCCTTGTGGATCGATGCCCCGACCGGTTACGACGCCGCGCCGCGCGAGGCAGACCCTGCGATCGTTCGCCGGCGGGCGATCCAGCTTGACACCGGCAACTTCAACTCGCTTCACGAGGCGGGTTCCCGTCGATCCATTCAGTTATTCGATAGCGTAACGAGGACGATTGCCATCGATCGGATGGAATCCACCTGTGCCGGCGGACATTCCTGGCTCGGGCGCTTTGAAGAAGAGCCGGGTAGCTTCCTGATTATGTCGCGGCATCAGGAATCCGTGGCGGCACACTTGATGCTGCCATCGAAAGGTGTCTTCGAAGTGCGATACCTGACCGATGGTATGCACGAGCTTGTGCAGATCGATCCCGACCTGCTGCCGGGTTGCGGCTGTTCGAAGGAGCACCAGATCGAGATGAAAGAGCCCGAGCCGGCGCTGCCGCGCAGTGGGGACAGCGGCGCGCTCATCGACGTGCTGGTGCTCTACACGACGGCATCACGGATCTCCGCGGGCGGCACAGCTTCCATCCAATCTCTGATCTCCAACGCCATCAGCCAGACCAACTTCGCCTACGGAAACAGTCTCATCACACCGCGACTGCGGCTGGTCCACATGGCAGAGACCACCTATGTGGACAGTTTCGACATGGACCTGGACCTCAATCGCCTGACCACCAACGGCGACGGCCACATGGATGAGGCCCACACGCTGCGCGATACTTATGGCGCAGACCTCGTCGCGCTCATCATCAACTACACCACCGAGTTTTGCGGGCTTGCATGGATCAACGGCTATTCCAGTTCGTACGCTCCGTTCGGTTTCAGTGTCACGGCCCGGCAATGTGCGACCGGCAACTGGACCTTTTCACACGAATTGGGACACAACCAGGGATGCGCACACGACCGCGACAATGCCGGCGGTCCCGGCGCCTTCAGCTATTCCTACGGCCATCGCCTCAGCGGCAACGCCTATCGTACGATCATGGCGTATCCGCCCGGCAACATCCTCCCGCACTATTCAAATCCCAATGTCCTGCACAACGGCATACCGACCGGCGTGCCGATCGGCCAGCCACTTGAAGCTCACAACGCTCAAACTATCAATCTGATGGCCAGCGTGGTGGGTAACTTTCGTAAAGCGCTTCCGGACGATCTCATCCCGCCGCAGCCCAATCCGATGACCTTCTCTGTCGCACCCGCGCCGGTGACTACCACCAGCATCACCATGTCAGCGACCGCTGGCATAGATGATACGCCCCCGGTTCGCTATTACTTTGAAGAAACCAGCGGCGGTCCGGGTGCCAATTCAAGCGGATGGCAGTTGGTATCGTCATACGTCGACGGCGGGCTGAACCCTAATACGCGTTATGTCTATCGCGTCAAGGCACGAGACAGCGCCCCCACCGTGAATGAGGGCAGTTTTTCGGAAGAAGCCGAAACAGCCACCCACATCCAGACGCCCGGCCAGCTTGGCGCCATCACGCTCTCCGCCACTTCCGTCCAGATCCTCGCACCCGGCGTCTTCACCAATCTCAACCTCGGACTCTCCGGCATCCTCTTCGAGGCCGATCCGCCCGGTGACTACACCAATGTCAACGTCTGGAACTCCGCCACCTCCGTCGTCGTCTCCGGTCTCATGCCCGGACGCCTCTATTCCTTCCGCGCCAAGGCCCGAAACCAGTACGGCGTCGAAACCGGTTGGAGCCCTCTCACCTACGTCGAAACCTTCCCTCTCATCGGTGACTGCAACGACGACGGCGTCTTCGATCTCGACGGCGACCTGCCCTGCTTCGTCGATGCCCTCCTCGGCATCGAATCCTTCCCCGGCGCCATCGAGCGTTCCGACATCAACTTTGACGGCTTCACCGACGCCCTCGACATCCCTGACATGATCTTCTGCCTGGTCTACGCCGCTTGTAATTGAACGAGAGGATGCATCTTCTCCCGACCGAGCTATGATCCTCCGAGGATCCTGGGGATCAGCAGCAGCATGAAACACGACCAACCACGACGGCCCGGCGGGATCGTACAGACTTATCTCGCTTACGACCCGAAACGCTTTCCCATGCCGGCCGCAGATGCCCCGGACCTGGTAACCCCGGCTTTCGAGCACATGCTCGAGTACGGCTCCCTGCGAAGACTGACGCCCGAGGAGCTGGCCGAGGCGATTGAACTCGATCCGTCACAAATCACCGGCCTGGGTCCGAGCATCAGCTCGCTCCTGGCAATGCTGGAGGAGCGCAAGAGAAAAATCCTCCAGACGTACGAAACCACGTCGGTCCGCGCGGCGGCGGCGCGAACGTATCACGATGCCGCTGGGCAGATTTCACCGCCGAAGCAGTTTGAAAAATCCTTCGATCGGGCCGTGCGCAACGAGCAGATCGCCGATCTCGAACGGCTGTGGTACCAGGCCGACACACCGAACTCGCGATCGAAAAAAGCGAAGCTCAGGAACAACGAGCCGCCTTCCCATAACGAATTCACCGCGCAGCTCGTCTCGCTGATGGAAATCCTCGGCGACAAGTATCAGATCGAGGAACTCGCCGCCAAGTACACATTCACCGGTCGGCAGGTGTTGTCCGTCACACAGGCCATTGAAATCAAGGACGAGCTGGAGACGATCGATCGCCTGATCGAGCAGCTCAAGGAAGCGGCCAAAAACGCGAAGCTCTACGTTATAAATCTGGAAGAACTGGCCCGCTTCGCGGACGAAAAGCAGATCGAAGGTCTCGAACGACTGCAGCAACAGGTCGAAGACCTGCTCCATCATCTGGCCGAACAGCAGGGACTGCAAAATCAGGACGGCAGGTACCAGCTCACGCCGAAGGCCTTTCGCATCTTCCAGTCCAAACTGCTCGACCGCATTTTCGCTGACCTGCAGGCCGCAAAGACCGGCCGTCATCAGCACCCCGTCACCGGCGACGGTGTCGTCGAGACCCAGCGCACCAGGCCCTACGAATTCGGCGACTCGCTGGCCAACATGGACGTCGTCCAGTCGATGATCAATGCCATGATCCGCGAAGGAAAAGCCGAGTCGCCAGAACTTCAAGCCGCCGAAAACGGCCGAGTCCGCCTTCTCCCCGAAGACATCGAAATCCACATGACGCGGAATACGCCCAAGTGCGCCACCGTCGTCTGCATGGACATGAGCGGCTCCATGCGCTGGGGCGGGCAGTATGTTAATGTCAAGCGCATGGCACTCGCCCTCCACGGCCTCATCCGCAGCGAATACCCCGGCGATTTTGTGGACTTCGTGGAAATCTTCACTCTGGCCAAGCGCCGGCACATCTCCGAAGTGTCCATGCTCCTGCCCAAACCGGTGACCATTCACGATTCGCGGGTGCGCCTCAAGGCCGACCTGAGCGATGCGCGGCTGTCCGAACGCGACCTGCCGCCCCATTTCACGAACCTCCAGCACGGCCTTCGAACGGCCCGCCAGCTCCTGCAGGTGCAGGACACGCCCAATCGCCAGATCATCCTCATCACCGACGGACTGCCCACGGCCCACTTCGAGGATCAGTGGCTGTATCTGCTCTATCCGCCGGACGAACGAACGGAACACTTCACGCAGCGCGAGGGCCTGCTGTGCCGCGAACAGGGTATCACCATCAACATCTTTCTCCTCTCGAGCTGGTCTCAGAGTGAAGAAGATGTGCGGTTTGCAAACCGACTCGCCGAAAGCACGCAGGGCCGAGTCTTCTTCGTCGGCGGGAGCGAATTGGATCGCTATGTCGTTTGGGACTACGTCAAGCGAAGGCGTTTCATCATCGGCTAAGTCGCCGCTCAGCCGTTGGTAACAATCTCAGCCATCGCCTCCGCCATCGGCCGCCCCGGCGCTTGCCCGAAATGCGTGATGAATCGCTCGCAGCTCAAACTGACATCCGCGGGCCGCAGTTCCGGTGTTTGCATCTCCGACTGGCGTGTGGCAACGATGCATTCCCCGGAAACCCCCATGGCCCGGGCTGCGATCCATCCCATTTCAAGTCGCGACAAACGCTGCGGACCGGCGACATGCAGGATGCCGGCGTAATCTGATTCCGCAATGCGGCGCGCCGCCAGCGCGGCATCCTCCAGCCAGATCGGCGTGCGGTACTCATCCAGGAAGAGTGAAAGGGTTCGACCGTTCCTCAGCGCATCAAGTTGCGAGTGAAACGTCGTCGGACGATCCACCGCCGCAAGTCCATACATCAGCGCCAGACGAACGACCACCCCGTGGGCGTATGATCGAACGATTCCCTCGGCCTCCGCCTTCGATCGACCGTAGATCGACAACGGCGACGGCGGCGCGTCCTCCACATACGGTGCCGCCGAACCGTCGAATACCAAATCGGTGGAAGTAAACACCAGCCGAGCCCGGCACTCCTCTGCAAGCTCCATCAGCGCAGTCGTCGCCGCAACATTCACTCGCCTCGTTCTCTCAGGGTCCTCGTATGCCGCCTGAATGCTGGTAATCGCACCGGCATGAACAATCATCGAGGGACGGTTCTTGCGAACGACCTCCGCAATCGCATCGGCATCTCCCAGGTCCATGCGCGTGAATGTGCCCACCATCGGCGAAGGCCCATGGAAGGAAAGCGTGCCCACCGCATCCTGCCCGTCGCGCACCAGTGCCCGAAGCAGCACGCTGCCGAATTGCCCGCCCGCCCCGGTAATCAGCCATCTCGCCATGACGCAGACATGTTAATGCGGCTTGCGTAGCCCATACACATCTATCCGCCGCCCGGCAGCCGTCGATATAATGAAGTCACACATCGCGAGCCGCCGCGACGACAGACTGTATTTGCCGCAACTCCGGGAGGATTCGGTGAATCGACCAGTCAAATTTCAGCAGCATGCCGATTCGACAGGGCAGATGCTTCCCCAAATGCGTGCAGGTCGCTCGCTCGAATGGCGACGGTCGGCCTTCACGATCATCGAGCTCCTCGTCGTGATCGGAATTTTCTCGCTCATCCTCGCCGTCCTGCTGCCGGCCCTGGCTTCCGCCCGCGCAGAAGGTACCAAGCTCAAGTGCCTCGCAAACCTGCGCAGCATCGGTCAGGCCCTCGCAATGTACAGCGGCGACGATACACGCAATATGACCTCACCGGTCCATCCCATGGCCGAAATCCGCTGGCTCTACGACGGCGAATATGAATACGGTGGAAATGCCGGCGTCGGCGTTATGCGGCATGTTGACTTCCTTCCGGAAAACCGCCTCCTCAATCGCTACCTCTTTTCAAGCGGCGCCTCGGCGGACTACAACCTCTACCGATGCCCGACGGATCGCGGCGTCCCCAAGCTGGAAGAACCTCGCTGGTTCAACTTTGAACCCTTCTTCATCGACCCGCGCTACGCCCATCTCTCCGTCTATCAGGCTGCCGGCACCAGCTACCGGCTCAACAACCACATCGACTTCACCCGCCGACTGCCCACCTACTACCAGCAGCATTTCTTCGGGCCGTACCTTCGTTCACTCACTCGCGTACCGGACCCGACGCTGACCGTGATTCTTGCGGAAACCGTCGCCGAAGTAGCCAAGTGGAACGCCGGCCTCCATGTGGATGGTTGGCATCGGAAGGCCAACAACTTCAACGCACTCTTTCTCGACGGCCGGGCCGAGATCATACACGTCACCGGCCATCACGAATTCCGTACCGGCGAAAACGGTTACTGGCTTCGTCGCGGACCCGGATGGACCATGGACTGCTACCCGGCGCCGCCGATCCTGGACCTGCCCAATCGCGGTGGATGATCGCTCAAATTGTGATTCAACTTCTTCAGGCATGAAATCGCTCGCGCAGTCATTGGGCGAGACGAGAATTCCTAATCTACTGTCAATACACTGCTTATACTTCATAGAGCCTCGCATTCCGCTCACGGCTCGGATGAATAACTTGCAAGATGTCGCCGGAACGACTACAAAACTCCGTTTAGCCGGAGCGCGGAGTGGCGACTCTCCGAACCCGGCAGGACGTAACATCGGTTGCCTCAACGAATAACCGTCGGCCGGCCGCAGTTTCGAGTGGACAGCACACACGCATGAAGTTCATCCTGGTTGACCGCATCCTGACCCTCGAACCGCCGACCCGTATCGTCACGCGCAAGAATCTCACGTTGGCCGAAGAGTACCTGGCGGACCATTTCCCCACGTTTCCGGTCATGCCGGGAGTCCTCATGCTCGAGGCGATGGTACAGACGGCCGCCTGGCTGGTTCGGGCGACGCAGGATTTTTCCAGCAGTATGGTCGTGCTGGAAGAAGCGAAGAACATCAATTACAAGAGTTTCGTGGCCCCGGGTCGCTCGCTGGAAGTGACAGCCGAGGCAATCGAGATCACGGAGCAGGGAAGCGAGTTCAAGACTTTTGGGCGGAGCGACGGCGAAGAAATGGTCAAGGCCCGGCTCAAGCTGCGGCACTACAACCTCGCCGATCGCAATCCGACGCTGGCGGACATCGACGAAAAGCTGGTGGCCCATGCACGCAAGACGTTCGAACTGGTCGGGGGCCCGGCCGCGATGAAGGCGCCGGCGATGGCGACAACGGTTTAAAGGATCCATGGGAGGTCATGGAGTATGGCGATGAGTCGAGAGGATGTGTTTTCAAAGGTCAAGGAAGTCCTGGTCGACGCCCTGGGCGTGGACGAAGATGAAATCAAGGAAGAGGCGACGTTGACGGGCGATCTGGGCGCCGAGTCGATCGACTTCCTCGACATCGTCTTTCGTCTGGAGAAGACCTTCGCGATCAAGATTCCGCGCGGCGAACTCTTCCCGGATGACATTTTGAACAACCCCGAGTACGTCGAAGCCGGCAAGATGACCGCAAAAGGGCTGGACACGCTCAAGAAGTCCATGCCGCACGCCGATTTCACGGAGTTCCAGAAAGACCCCGACGTGGCCAAGATGCCCAACCTGTTCACCGTCAAGACGATCGTGAACTACGTCACGACCAAGATGGCCTGATCGACCGCATGCGCTGGATCTGGATCGACAAGTTCACCGAGTTTGAGTCCGGCAGACGGGCGACGGCCATTAAGAACGTTTCCCTCGCCGAAGAGCATCTCCACGACCATTTTCCGGCCTACCCGGTCATGCCGGCGAGTCTGATCGTCGAGGGCATGGCCCAGACGGCGGGGATCCTGGTCGGTGAAGCGAGAGACTTCAAGGAAAAGGTCATCCTCGCCAAGGTTAAACGCGCCCGCTTTGAGGCCGAAGTCCGACCCGGCCAGCAGCTGCGCTACGAAGCCCGGATCGAACAGGTCTCTCCGGAAGCAGCGAGCACGACGGGAACGGTCTTCGCGGACGGAGAAAAACTCGGCGAGATCGACATTGTCTTCTCGCATATCGACAACAATCTCAGCGGCCTGTCCTTCCCCGAGGAGAACTTTGTCTTCACGGAGGATTTCAAGTCGCTGTTACGAACCTACAACGTGTCTCGCGGATAGTAAGCAAAGCCGGATTGCATTCGATCAGCTACTAAACAGGCAAGAAGCCGCATGACCAAGCATCGCGTTGTCATCACGGGCCTCGGCGTCGCTTCCCCCCTGGGGATCGGCGCTGCGGAGACCTTCGAGGGCCTCGTCGAAAAGCGCTGCGGAATTGATCGCATCGCCGCATTCGACGCCTCCCGCTTCTCTTCACAGATTGCCGGCGAAGTCCGCGGCGCCGAAGTGAAGGATTGCGTCCCCAAGGGATATCGCAAAGCGACCAAGGTGATGGCCCGCGACATTGAGCTGGCCGTCGTCGCCGCTTACCACGCGGTCAAGGATGCCGGCCTCGCCACCAAGTGCCTCGTGGAGCGCGGCGAAGCACCCGCCGTAAACGTTGACTCCACGCGATTCGGCGCCAACATCGGCGCCGGCCTCATCTGTGCGGACCTCAGCGAATTGGCCGGCGCGCTGGCCACTGCTGCCGAAAAGCCCGATGCGCCGTTCGATCGCGGGTTCTCGCTTCGCAAGTGGGGCTCTGAGGGGATGACCAATCTCACCCCCCTGTGGCTGCTCAAGTTTCTTCCGAACATGCTCGCCTGCCACGTGACCATCGTTCACGACTGCCAGGCACCGTCGAACACCATCACCTGCGGAGAAGCCAGCAGCCATCTGGCCGTCGGAGAGGCCTTCCGGACCATCGAGCGCGGCGCGGCCGATATCTGCATCTGCGGCGGCGCCGAAAGCAAGATCAACCCGATGGGCCTCATGCGCCAGTCCCTGCTCGATCGGCTCGTCACTGATGCCAACGACCGCCCGCAAACCGCCTGCCGACCCTTTGATGCGGCCCGCTCAGGCACGGTCATCAGTGAAGGCGGCGGTCTGCTCATTCTCGAAGAGCTGGAGCGTGCGAAGCAGCGCGGCGCGAAAATTTACGCCGAAATCGTCGGCTTCGGCGCTTCCGTCAATGCACGCCACTGGCTCGATCCGCAGAGCGACGGCCGAGCGATGGCCCTCGCCATACAAAAAGCGGTCAGCGATGCCGGAATCCGCACCGCCGATGTCCAGATGATCAACGCCTTCGGGGTCGGCACCGTCGCGCACGACGCCTCCGAAGCCGCTGCGCTGCGGACCGCCTTCGGTGATTCGTCGGGCATCCCTGTTCTTGCGACACGCGGCGCGCTGGGCAACAACGGCGCGGGCAGCGGTGCCATCGATCTGGCCATGACCGCCCTCGCCATGCAGCGGGGCGTCATTCCTCCGTCGCTCAACACCGATCGAGTCGATCCCGCCTGCGGTATCAACGTCGTCCGCGGCGATCCGATCGACTGCCGCGCCGAGTATGCGGTCAGTCTGGCCAGTGCCATGTCCGGCGGTCAGACGGCCGCACTCGTCCTTCGGAGGTACCACGCATGACACGGCGCGTCGTCATTACCGGCATGGGCTGGATCACTCCGCTCGGGCACGATATCGAATCCGCCTGGAAGCGCATTCTCAACGGCGAGAGCGGCATCGCGCCGACCACGATTTTTGACGCCGGCACCTTCCCGACGCAGTTTTCATCCGAGGTCAAGGGATTCGACCTGCGAAAGTTCCTCGGAGATACATTCGAACAGCACAAGGATGTCAGCCGTCAGGCCGGTTTCGCCCTGGCTGCCGCGCGGCTCGCATGGGCCGACGGTGCGATGGACAAGGCCGCGAAGCTCGACAAGACTCGCATCGGCGTCTACCTCGGTGGCGGCGAGGGTCCCATGGACTTCGACAACTTTACTGCCGCGGCTGTCGACGGCTGGAACTATGCCGAAAACAAGCTCGACACCCAGCGATGGGCCGATGTGGCCTATCAGCGCCTCCAGCGCATCGTCGAAGCCGAGCAGGATCCCAACATGGCCGCGGCTCACATCGCCGCCCTGTTTGGCGTTGAAGGTCCGAACTTTAATACCCTCACGGCCTGCGCCGCGAGTACCCAGGCCATCGGCGAGGCGACGAACATGATCCGCCGGGGCGACGCCGACGCGATGATCTCCGGCGGTTGCCACTCAATGATCCACCCCTTTGGCGTCACCGGCTTCAACCGCCTGACTGCCCTTTCCACCCGAAACGACTCCTGCATCACCGCCTCCCGTCCCTTCGATCGCACGCGCGACGGCTTCGTCCTCGGCGAAGGCGCAGGCATGCTCATCCTCGAGGAACTGTCACACGCCAAGGCACGAGGCGCTCGCATTTATGCGGAGATCAAGGGCTACGGCTCGACAGCCGACGCCTTCCGGATCACGGATATTCACGAAGACGGCCGGGGCGCCATCGCTGCCATGCGGCTCGCCATCGCCGATGCCGGTCTCAGCCCAACCGACATCGACTACATCTCCGCGCACGGCACCGGCACCGAGGAAAACGACAAGATCGAAACCAAAGCCATCAAAGGGGTCTTCGGCGACCGTGCGAAGCAGGTCCCCGTCAGCAGCGTCAAGAGCATGCTCGGCCACCTGATTGCCGCTGCCGGCGCCTGCGAGTTGATCACCTGCATCCTCGCCATTCGCGATCAGGTCTTGCCGCCGACGATCAATTACAGCACGCCGGATCCGAACTGCGACCTCGACTACGTGCCCAACGAACCACGCAGAACGAAGGTGCGCACCTGCCTGTCAAACTCCTTCGGCTTCGGCGGCCAGAATGACACACTGGTCGTCACCGCCTACGCGGACTAACCCCCCCTGCTCAGTCGCCTTTGGGACCCTTTGCTGCGAGGATGCGCTCGATCTCTTCGGCACCCAGTCCGCGCTCTGCAAGAGATCGTTTCAGTGCGTTGTCCGATCGGGTCTTGTTAATGCGGAACCACGCCCATGCAACGCTTCCGACAATCGGCACGAGCATGGACATGATGATGGCGATGGTCTGGGGTTCAAACACGCGGTTCCAGTCGGTATCTGCAAGCATCATTTTGACCACTCCTCTCGCTGCGCGGCGCTCGTGCAGAGGACCGTACCCGGCTCGACCGCTGCTGACTCGGTATTGTCAACAGCAGGTCAGATATTTGCACGTCCTGCCGCCCGCGCTGCCCCGAAACGACAGAATTGCCGGTTACGACTGAAACCGTCCGGCAGGTTGCACAAGACGCCGTTCGATTCAACGTCTGTGGCGTATACCTGAGCAGCAGCCGGGCATTCAGAAATGAAGCTGCCGGCCCTCCATGCCGCCGTGAATTGGGAGGATCGCGCCGCTGATATGGCCGGCGAGCACGGTCGAGGAGAGGAATACAATGGCCCGGGCAACATCCTCCGGCGTGGCGATCTTTCGCAAGGGTGTTGTGGCCAGCGCACGATCGATCGCCGCCGGGTCACACTCTACCTGGTGCGCCATGGGAGTATCCGTCCAGCCGGGGCAGACACAGTTGACCCGGCCGCGCGGGGCGAGACGGATGATTTCGTTCTTGAGGGATCGCGTCAGGCCGTAGACGAGCGCGGCCTTTGCGGCGGCGTAGTCGGCATGATCGGCCTCGCCGAAGAGCGCGGCGGTGGAGCCGACGAGGACGATGGAAGCATCCTCGCGCGGGACGGCCGCAAGATGTCGCAGGTAGGCGCGGCAGGTGAGGAAGGCGCTCGTCAGGTCGGCGTCGAGCGTTTCGCGCCACTGGGTGAGGGACATTTTGTGAATGGGCGTGGTGGAGGAGTTCCAGATTCCAGCGTTCACGACGAGGCAGTCGATACGGCCGTAGATTCGGACGGCCTCGGCAAACAATGTTTCAACCTGATCCTCGTCGCGGAGATCGGCATGCAGGGCGACGGCCGATGGTGGGTGCTCATCAGCTCCCTTGCGCGGAGCGGCTTTGTTCAATTCGTCGACAAGCTGCCGCGCGGCGTCGACGTTGCGAAAGCCGTGCAGCACGACGCGGGCCCCCTCGGCCGCAAAGACCCAGGCGGCGGCCGAGCCGATGCCGCCGGACGCACCGGTGATGAGGACGGTTTGATTCTTCAGCTGCGCGTCCATGTCGAGCAGGTTACCATGTGATCCGTTGAAGCGTTTAGCTTTATTCTAATCGCGGGGCGACGCTTTGAAGATGCCCGCAGTGCAGCGAACTCGGCCACGCGCGACCATGCGCGCTGGATGGAGCCCGGGAAGATGGGTGAGTAGGAGTGGTAATTCCGAGCCCACGGAGTCGTAAGGCAGGACGATGTCGCCACGGCGAAACCATGCCAGTTACTTCTTGTCTCGCATCACGAGTTGTTTAAGATCGTTCAGATCCTTCTCTCGACCGGCAGCGCGCTTGTTGGCGAGGAGATCGTCACGCGCGATCACATTGACCGGCAGGCCGTCGACTACGATCTCAATGCGGCGGGAGTAACACTGGTGAAACTCCACACCGCTGATCTGATTGATGATTTCGATTCGGACCGGCGGCACACCCATGCGCACAACATTACCCGGCGTGAGAAATACCTCTGCCGTCGCACCCGCAGCGCCGAAGCCAAACTTCGACAGCACATTCATCAGTTTGGAGGCATTTTCTGGGAAGATGGCGACCCATACGTCCAAGTCGCCCGTCGGCCGGGGGTACCCGTGAAAGCTGACGGCGTAGCCGCCGACAACGAGGTATTCAATCTTCTCCGAGTTTAGCAACGCTAAGAACTCTTTGAAGTCTTGCGGTAGCGGCATCTCCATAGGCCATCCGTCGTAAGTATTCCAGGGCCCGCAGTCGCTCTTCGGGCGACTTCGTCTGCCAGTAGGCGCCGTCGTCGTCCTGCTCGTCGAGCGAAACGACTGAGAACGCCGAACGGTCGATGCGGTACCCGTCGTGATGATCCTTCATTTACGCACCTGGTATATTATACCACAATCGAAGTGCCTGTAGTAGAGGTTGGGGCCAGTCATTGCGTTGACACGGTCATCGCTCAACGCATGTCAATGCCCCGCATCGTCAAAGGCAAGCGGCAAACCACTTCGTGGCCGCAAACTTCTATCCGCAATCCAATATCCAAAGTTAATCCAGCCACTTGCTCCGCTGCTTCAGCTTCTGCGGCACGTAGCTTTCCGTCACGAAGCTGATGCTCTTCGTCAGCAGCGACTCGACTTCCATCTTGAAGCCGTGCTTGAGCATCAAAGCCACTTCCTTCTCCCACTCTTTCTTGCCCTTGAACCAGGGGTATTCCATGATCTGCTTCGCCCGCTTGATATCCTTGTCGTCCACCGCGATCTTCACATCGTCGGACAGCTCGTATTCCTCATAGTCGTGACTGCGGACGCCGATGAACTTGGCGTCGGGCACGGCCATGCGTTCGCTCTCGAAGGCGAGGTTGATCGAGCCCTGTTTGATAACGCTGTAGATGTAAAAGCCCCACGGGTCGTTATCCAGCAGGCAAATCACCGGCAGCTTAAGCTCGTTGTGCATGCGATAGAGCAGCCGCCGAACGCCGCGCGGGGGCTGGCCACCGCCGTGGGTCAGGATGCAGTTGTGCTTCTGCCAGAACTTGTCCTCGTTGAAGCGGTTCCAGACGGTGCCTTTTTCGACGTGGAGGATGAACTTCGCCTCGCACTTCTTGAACTGCATCACGTCCGGCTCGACGATCGACGGGATGGAAAAGCCACCGGCCCCCATGCGACGCAGGTCGATTTCGTCGCCGCGGCTGACAATCGTGAGATTGCCGGCGATGCTGCCGCGATTGTCGGCAAAGACGTGCAGCTCCTCGCGAAGCGATTCCAACGCGACTTCGAGGTCCTCGATGATCGGGTCGCTCTCGGCCTGATCATTAAAAGTCTTCTCGCTCGTGCCGGGGATGGTGTGCTTGGTCAGGTAGTAAAGCCCGCGGATGCTCACCGTCTTGTCTTCGTCGATGAGCTTCTTGCAGCCGCTGGCAATAAGCACGGTCTGCATAAAGTTCTTCGCCTGACCGAGGTTGAAGAAGGACCGTGTCTGCCGTCGGTCGCCCATCTCGATGATGCGTTTTTGTTTGTTGTACTTGGCGTTTGACAACGAGCGTATGGGGATGTCAATGGCCGGGTCGCGCTTCTTCGACGCCGCCAATTCGACAGCTTCGGCGAGGCCGATGATCTTTGAGGCCGTCGCGCTGCCTTTCTTAGCGCGAGTGGACGATGAGCCGGTAACCGATTTGCGTTTTGACTTTGTCTTCGCCATCCGTGGTCCTCACTGGAAGTAGTTTTATATAACTTCGGGTAGACACCTGCAGCTATAACATCGTATGATATATGCCTGACCGAAGGACGCCATCATGAAGTCGTATCAGTTTACAGTCGTCAAGGAACGAGATGAGGACGGGCGCTCTCTCGTGATCTGCCCCGCGTTACCGGGTTGCTACACCGAGGGCGAATCGCAAGATGAGGCGATGTCGTTGATCGAAGACGCAATCCGCCTGCATCTCGAGAGCCGACTGAACCGAGGTGAGCCGATCTATCAGGAGGTAGGGATTTCACAGGTCAAGATCGCTGTATGAGCGAACGGCTACCTACGCTGTCAGCACGTCAGATTATCAAGGTACTTGAGTAACACGGGTTTGTCTGTGTACGCCAGAGTGGGAGTCATGCCATTTTCCGCCACGCAGACGGCAGGGAAACGACGGTGCCTGTGCATGGGTAGCGGGATCTTGGCCGTGGGCTGCTCCGCCAGATAATGCGCGATGCCAACCTGACTGCCGACGACTTGCGAAGCGTGTAGTGCGAGGTGTATCGGCTGATGTGTGAGGATCAAGAAACAACCCAACTTTATGTGACCGACACGCCTTCGGTCTTGGTCCTTTCAGCGAACAGTTCCGACAGCTTGCCTGTCATCGGGCCGGGCTCGCCGTTACCGATGATGCGACCGTCGACCTTGATGACCGGGGCCAGCTCGCCCATCGTGCCGGTGCAGAAACATTCGTCGGCGCGATAGACCTCCGTCAGGGTGATGTCCCGGACATCATGCGGGATGCCGTTCGACATGCAGAGTTCGAGGACGGTCGCGCGGGTGATTCCCTCGGGACATGCCACGGTTCGACTCGTCTGCACCGTACCGCCATCGACGATAAAAAGATGCGTCGCGTTCGTCTCAGCAACAAATCCTCGGGTATCAAGCATGATCGCATCGTCGGCGCCGGCGGTGTTGGCCTCGATCTTCGCTAGGATCGACTGGATCAGGTTGCAGTGGTGAATCTTCGGATCGAGACAGTCCGGCGGAAACCGTCGCACGCTGCTGGTGACAAGCGAAATACCGCACTTGTCATAAACGGGCGGTTTGTGCTCCGCGAGGACGATCAGTGTAGGCCCGCTGGTGTTCAGCCGCGGATCCATGCCGCTGGTCATCTTGACGCCGCGCGTCAGCGTCAGGCGGATATGTACGCCGTCGGTCATGTGGTTAGCGGTGAGCGTCTTCTTGATTTCACCGATGATTTCGTCGTCGGTGGGGATCTTCTCAAATGCCAGCGCCTTGGCGGAGCTACGCAAGCGCGCGAGGTGCTCTGTCAGCTTGAAGATGCGCCCCTTGTACAGTCGCAGACCTTCCCAGACCGCATCACCTCCCTGCACGACTGAGTCGAATGGACTCACGCCGGCCTCGTCGCGATGGAAGAGCTTGCCGTTGATGTTGACGATCAGGCCCTTGTTTTGCGGGTTGAATTTTTGTTGCACGTAATGCTCCCCGGTGACGGGCGGCCGGTCCATCGTCACCCACAAAGGGCGACGCTTCGGTTGGGGCGTGGATCGATCATCAGCCGAGCCGTCGCGCGTGGAGGACATCATAATGGCGAAGGCAATCGTTGAGCACGCCTTCGAACTCCGGCGGGACGATTTCGTTTTTGGGTCGATACGGCTCGAAACCTGTCGACCTTTCCACGGCGGCGTACCAGTGCGGGGCCCAGATACCGTCTGTCTCGCGTCGGCCCGGCGGCCAGGTGAGCATGGCCTCGGTGAACTTGACCTCCAGCGCTTCGCACAGCAGCCGCAGCAGCCGCGGCGGGTCAGTAAGTACATCGCGAGAGTCAATCACCGGCGGTTCGCGGCCGGTCTCGCGACGGATGAGTTCGAGGATTTCGACCTGTTGCGATAGGCCGGTGTCTTCCACGCGCGGGCACGGAATCACCTTGATCAGTGAGGTGAGCATCTCGGCCGGATGACGGATCAGCAGGAAATGCCGCAAGCCGGCCAGCCATCCGCGGTCGATCTCGGGCAACAGGTGATGGGCCATGTGATTCTGGAAGAAGATTCGCCTGCCCTGTGGAATGGGGCCGGAGAGCCAGTTAACAACCCTGCGCCAGTCCGTTTCATGGTGCGCGAGGATTTCATCGCGACCGGGATGCGACAGGCCGGTCTTGAGAAGGTAGTACGCGTAGAGCGGCTCATCGCAGACGAAAGTATCCGGCCGATTTCCCCACGCGCGCAGCATGGCTGTGGAGATGTTTCGCGGACCGGACCACATGGCGATGCGTAACTCGTTGCCCATAG